>scf_100001_pt3 | contig 16414 bp, 16 predicted proteins | sample Micenr1anaerobic_FD_49594 | JGI IMG/M metagenome (IMG submission 49594) | reverse complement strand
CCAAGTAAAAAAAGACACCAAGGTATTTCGGTCTTGACATTAACTTTACCGCTGGCACTCACCACGGTCAGGGAATCGGACAGCATAGTCAAGGCTAAAAACGGCCAGATTATTGTGCTGGGTGGGCTGATGCAGGAGAATGATAATGAAAAGAAACAAGGCGTCACCGGGTTAGCAGCAATTCCTTATATCGGCAACCTGTTTAGAGTCAACACCGGCACAACCCAAAAATCGGAACTGATTATATTGCTTAAAGCCTCTTTTATCGGCAGCGATGCGGACTGGCAAAAGGACATAAATTCCAGTAAACAGCGCTTTGAAAGACTTGACTCACAACCGCGCTGGAAATAAGTTATGTAAACTGGGTAAGCGGCATGGACAGATATATCGCTCCTGCATTGTCTACATGGAGGCTGGCGCTTTACAACATGCACCCCATGGCGTTATGCAGTAACACCAGCCAAGCGTAATATAACCCGAGCTACAATAGTGGCAATATCTTCATAAAAAATATTTTTAAAATTATTTATGTATAAAACACACTTTGGCCTCAATAGTCAGCCCTTTGGTTTAACGCCGGACACACAGTTTTTTTGTGAGCTACCCTCTCATTTAGAAGCACTTAATGTGCTGCTGATTGCTTTACATAACGGCGAAGGGTTTATCAAAATTACCGGCGATGTCGGTACCGGTAAAACCATGCTCTGCCGCAAATTGCTCAATGAATTGCCCGAACCTTTCGAGACTGCATACATTCCCAATCCGCACTTGCCGCCGGTGAGCCTGCTCATGGCAATTGCCGATGAAATGGGTATCGAGTACTCCCGGCATATCGGACAAAACGGTCTGATGAAGCTAATTAATGACTTTCTAATCAATAGCGCTGTTAACGGTAAAAAACCGGTGTTGATTATCGATGAAGCTCAGTCCATGTCGATTGAGACATTAGAAGCGTTACGGCTTATCACCAATCTGGAAACCGAAAAACAAAAACTGCTGCAAATCGTGTTATTCGGCCAACCTGAACTTGATGAACAACTGCATAACAAAGCCATCCGGCAACTCAGACAGCGCATCACTTTTAGTTACGCACTTAAACCACTCACGCCACAAAACGTTGCCGATTACATTAGACACCGATTACGTATTGCCGGCATGGGCAATCTAAGTATTTTCTCCGGATTAGCTATCCAAGCCATGCACCACTATAGCCGGGGCATACCCAGACTGGTTAATATTTTGGCCAATAAAGCGATGCTGTCGGCTTATGGCAAAGGCCATTCGTCAGTAGGCGTAAAGCAGGTTTATCTAGCCGCTATGGATACCGAAGACACCAATACAAAATTTAGACTTTTTGGCTTCCGTAAGCGTTACTTACTGCTATTGTTACTCGCGATTGCCGGTTACCTATGGATCCCCATGGCATCCATATTATGAGCCTGATCAATCAAATGCTGCGCGACCTGGAAAGTCGCAACACTTCAAATAATACACCACCAACGCTGCAACACAATATTCAGGCAACGCAACCTTCGCCGTCGAAAATGCCGATCCTGCTCTGGAGCTTATTGGCTATTATTGCGACGGGCGGTACTTATTCGGCTTACCAATACAGTAAAACGCTGACTAAAACTCCTTCTGGAATTATTGCCGACAACATTAAAAAAGATCCGACGCCTATTGCACCCTATGAAAAGGTATTGGCTGCGCCAAACGCCATTACCGCCCCTGCGCCCAAAATCGAACTTAAGCCATCGGAAAATATAACAATTCAGCCCGTCTCAATTACTCAACCCGTACCGGCAGTCCAGACAGCACCCACGATTCAACCAAAACCCTCGGCCCAGACAGCTCCAGCAGTTCAGGCAGCACCTCAGATTGTCGCCGAACCACCTATTAAAAAAATGCCCATCGCCTCTAAACCGGCGCTGATCGAATCAACATCCGCTAAACAACAAGCGGATTTACTCTATCGTCAGGCAGAAAATAATTCTGAAGATTACTCGGCAACTTATAAACTGGAACAAGCTCTTAAACTTGATCCGCGACATCTCAGGGCTCGATTATTATTGGCTAAAACATTGCACAATCAAGGACAAGTTGGCAAAACTGCCGAGTTTCTGGATCAAAGCCTAGCGCTGTTTCCTGATAACCTACAATTTATCAACACCCGTGCGCAGCTATATCTGCAACAAAAAAATCCCAACGGTGCGCTTAAAACGCTACAGCGCATTGACTTAACAAACAGCTCTAATGAAACCTATTTATCTTTATTAGCGGCGACCTATCAACAGCTGCAATCCTTTGCTAATGCGGCTAAAGTCTATCAAAGGCTGGTAACCGTCAACCCGGAAAAAGCCGAAAACTGGCTGGGTCTAGCCCTATCACAAGAAAAACTCGACAATCCAAAACTTACCCGCGAAGCCTACCAGCAAGCGCTAAACAAAAATACTCTGAAAGAATCCATTACGAGCTATATTAAACAACGACTAACCGAGCTTAGATAAATTTTGTGCTCTACCAAGGATGAAATGCTTAATGAGGTTGAATCGACGCCCCGCATAAGTAGACATTCTTATCGATAAAGTGTGCGAAGAGGAAATGAAGTTAGCGGGACAAGGGCATAATGCGTGACAAAGCCCAAATCGATAATAGAGGCGAAAGAAAAACTAATGCTATGAACGCTTTAATTTTTTGGTGTGAAATTTGACGCATACTCAAAAAATCACTTTGCTGATGTTTTTTTCAGTGCGCTTGACGCGGATTACCCTTATATCCGGCCTATCCTTGTTAGAAGACTAGCCGCCTCGTACCGTAAAAAATGATCACACATTAAATACAATGATGAGAGACGGCCAGAAAGACAAAATACTATTAGAAACAACTTACCAGTCGACTTAAACTCACAGTCTCCCGTTAAATTATTTGGTTAATTTTGCACTCAACTGTCCTGACCACAGGCCAAAGTACGTACCGACTACAATAGAAATAGAAATCACAATTAACGGATTATCCAAAGAAGCGCTCAGGAGAATATCTTTAGTCAACTTGCCGGGAGTTTGTAGCAAATATGCAAATGTGGATGAATATCCAAGTACGCTGGCAGGTATAGTCGCAAGAGCTGGAATATTCGCAGCAAGGCACATAACGACGACGGAACAAGTTACAGTAACAGCGGCCCAAAATGGGAAGCCGAGAATTGCTGAGGAAGGAATATTAGTGATTTGAATAGCCGCTAACCAAGCCATAAATACGCCGAAAATTCCACACACGATGGTGTTTTTTAATGCTTCTTGAGTGGCGCCCAGAAAAAAGTAAGCGGCCCAGGCAATGGTTGCAGCCCATATAAAGAAGATACCGCTAAGAGGTCCCACTGCCAAAAACGTTGCTAAGCCAGCCAAAACGGCAATACTTATTGAAAGCGCTGTAAGATTGTTCATAATATATTTCCAAAATTCACCTCACTTATTGTTTAGTTAGATTTCGCATTGAGGTGGTTCTACGAAACATAACACTTTCAGTTAACCGGCAGCCAAACTAAAACCAGTTCGGTTCGAATATTAGCAGATATTATTTTCGCAATAAACACCAGCATTCAAAACTCTTAATCTTGGCTAAATCAATACGCCTCATTTAAATACGGGAAACAATACTATTACAAATTCTGCTCTACTAAATGAACACGTTGCCAATGATAATTACATTATAAATTAAGGTGTGCGGTATTTTTGATGCTCCGCAGAGAAATATCCGCATAAAACACAATTAATACAAGTATGAATTAAAGCCATAGTTTGGCTTAGTTATAAAAAATCCACACCGCTGGTTCATCGATGCAATCTACTCACTGTTTACTAGATTGATTTTAAAATACAGGGAGATTCATAAGGCCGCTCAATTGAACACTCACGACTAATAAGAGATAAAGTTTAAAAATTATTGAGTCTTAAACGCAGATAAAAACTTGACGTTGCCATAAAGAGTAGACGATGTTTGAGCATAAGCTACGCCCGACAAACAAGGATCTTTTCGGTAAACTGGATAGCGCAACATCCGTTATCAGGCAAACATGGACATATTGAGATCCAATATAGCAACTGACAGTTCTGATTTATCAAATGTATAAGCAAAAATCGTCCGATTAGACTTGCTTTACCGTTGATATCACACCTAGAGAGTCGATTGACAATAACTTCAACCGGCGGTTAACAGTTTATTCCGTGATAATCACAATTTTTTTAACGTAGCGGGGATACTGCCGCTACGAGCTACTTTGTAGATGATAACAGCCGTCGCCACCCGGCTTATAAATACGGAAGATTCTCCGCCGGGTGGCTAAAACGTCTTAACCTTCCAGAGTCGCCAATCGTGCCGCGAGAATTCCTTCTAACGACTCTAACGCTTTGGTGAAGCCCTCGATACCTTCTGCAAGCTTATCCGAAGCCATACGGTTTTCAGCATGCATGCGATCAAAAGTCGCTTTATCAATGGTTATTTTTTCAATTGCAGCGTTGGCTGCATTTGCAGGATCCAGTTTGCGTACCAGCTCACCTTCGGTAGACTGAAGTTCAGCTAATAAAGATGGCGCAATAGTCAATAAATCGCAACCTGCCAATTCAACTATCTCGCCCACGTTACGGAAGCTGGCACCCATAACTTCGGTTTTATAGCCGAATTTTTTATAGTAGTTATAGATTTCCGTGACTGACAGTACGCCTGGATCTTCAGCTGGAGCATAAGAATCACGACCGGTATCTTTTTTGTACCAATCCAGAATGCGTCCAACGAAAGGTGAAATCAGGGTGATTCCGTTCTCGGCGCAGGCGATTGCCTGATGCAGGCCAAATAACAAAGTCAGGTTAGTGTGAATGCCTTCTTTTTCAAGAATAGCCGCAGCTTGTATACCTTCCCAAGTTGCAGCAATTTTGATCAGAATCCGTTCGCGCGAAACGCCTTGCGCTTCGTACATCGCAATCAGTTCACGGCCTACGCGGACGCTGGCATCGGTATCAAATGAAAGGCGAGCATCAACTTCAGTTGAAACACGACCTGGAATAACGTCAAGAATCTTGCGTCCGAAAGAAACGGCCAAACGCTCAAAAGCAAGGGTAGCCACTTGTGCTGCGGATGCATCTTTACCTAAAGTCTCTCTGGCGCTTTTTAGGGTATCATCAACGATACCTTGATATTGCGGCATTTGAGCAGCAGCAGTAATCAACGAAGGATTAGTCGTCGCATCACGAGGTTTGAAAGTTTCAATAGCCTGGATATCACCAGTATCGGCTACAACCACGGTCATTTCTCTCAGTTGTTCAAGTAAAGTCTTTGCCATTAGAGGCTCCTTTATTTTAAGATTTAAAAAAATTCAAGACATACACTCGTCATTTCCAAATTTATTCAGAATATACGCGTATGACATCCAATATAATTGCAGGGGTAGGATTATACAGTGAGTAGCAGTGATTAATCATCAAAAAGCAATCGCTCTACCTAACCTGGGGAGAAAACGATTGCTTTTAATGAGTCATGTTTCTCAGAAGCCCAAGACTACACATCCGTATAATTTTGGAAGCCACACATGATAGTGGCTATCTAGCATAGAGGTCTCTCGCTCACGCACACAGAAACCCAATTCTTTACAGACAAATTACGCTTTTTCTGCGCTTGCTTTTGCAGCAATATTTTGCCTAGCCATGTATTTAGAGACGCTACTTGCAGCCGGAGATACCGCCTTCTTTTCCATATATTTGGCAACTCCGCTCGCTTTAGGCGTTTTCTTTGCGGTCATCGACTCTCTTTCCACATACTTTGCAACCCCACTGACAATTGGGGCTTCTTTTACATGAATTGCCTGTCTTGCTACGTACTTTGCAACTCCACTTAAAATAGGCGCGTCTTTTCTAGAAATAATTTGTTTTGCTACATACTTGGCAACACCACTTACCGGTGGTTTTTCTTTCTCCAAAATTGCCTGCTCTTCCAAATACCTAGCTACTCCGGTTGCTGCGGCAGCCACTGCTGCGGCTCTTTCCTGTGCCTTTTGCATCTCTTTTTCTCTCGCCAACTGCTGTTCTCTTTCTTCTTCTTTTTCTTGCTCTTTAGCAAGTAGGCGCTGTTCTTCCAAATACCTGGCAACTATAGCGGCGGCGGCGGCCTTTCTCGCGGCGATGGACTCGTCTTCAAGATATTTACCGACCTTCGTTACCGCTGCTGTATTTCTGGCAGATATAGACTGCTTAATTAAATACTTAGAAACGCTGCTGATAACAGGCGACTTCGCTTGTTTTTCCACATATTTCGCAACGCTGCTTACTGTGGGTGCTTTTCTTGTAACAGAAGCCTGCTTTGTCACGTACTTCGCAACACTGCTTATTTTCGGCGCATTTTTTGCGAATATGGCCTGTCTTGCCATATACTTGGCGACGCTGCTCACAGGAAACTGATCCAGTTTTTCCAAGTACTTGGTAACACTGGATACTGTTTCTTGCTCCTGACCAACGTCTGCCGTTAACGCTTCTTCATAATTTTCAAGGTGATCAACAACCTCCTGGGCTGTTGATACTTCTTTCTGACTTTCAAGAGAATCAGCAACCTCATTGGCTGCCGACAATTCTTCCAAGTTTTTCAGATACCTAGTAACTCCACTTAGTACCGGCACAACTTCCTGGCTTTTCAAATACCTGGCAACGCCGGTAAGTCCGCCGAGCTCACTTACATGTGCGCGAGGACGACTGATTCGAGGTTCAACTTCCTTTTTTGAACCAAACAGTCCGAACACTAAATTGATCAAATAGTTTTGATCCATTTATCACCCCCGGTCGCGCATGTATTTTTCAACTCCGGTTCCCGCTTGTGCTGATTTTTCTTTTGCAGATTTAGCTTGTTTTTCAAGGTACTTTTCAACGCTACTTGTTACCGCTGAACTTTTCTCAGCTACAACTTGGCTTTCCAAATATCTGGCAACACCGGTTACCGCTCCCATATTATGTTTTCTCAGATATCGAGCGACACCGGAAAGTCCACTGGCATGACTGGAATATGCTCTTGAATCACTAGCTTTGGCTTTTGTTTCGCGCTTAGTAAAGAACAGATACCCAGCCACAGCAAAAGCGACTAACCCCAGCAAGTAAGTCATCATTGACTCTTCTTCGACCTTTACCGCTTCGCTTACCGCCACTTCACTTGTCGTAGCCCGTTCGGACGTCGACGATGTTCCGGTAAACTTGCTAGGCTTATAGTCAGCATCCTTGTATAGAACCTTTGGCTCAAAATCTGCCGCTGGGTATTTTGAATCCGACTCAGTCGACTCAACAGACTTAGTCTGCTTGGCCGGTGCCGACGCAGATTTGCTGCTGTCAATATCTTGATAAATTACTTTTGGCTTGAAGTCTGCTGCCGGATATTCTGTTTCTGCCCCTACTATGGGACTGGCTAATAACAGCGTAGCAACTAAACCATTCGTTAAATTATTCATTTTCACGTGTGAATCCCCCTCTATGCGTTGTTTTTAGAGTAGCCATATCTGCGTTGTTGCGCCTTTGATCTATAAATACTGAATCAATGAGTTAAACAGGCACTCACTCAATTCGGTCCGTTTTTAAATCTTCTCAATGAGCAACAACGCAAACATGGCCTTTAAAATTTAAAGTACCGCTTCTACGTTTTTGACAACGTTTTCAACAGTAAAGCCGAAGTGTTTCATCAACACGCCGCCAGGTGCAGATTCGCCGAACGTATCGATACCGACAACTGCGCCTTCTAAACCAACATATTTACGCCAAAAATCAGTAATACCTGCTTCAATCGCCACACGTTTTACACCGGGTGTTAATACGCTGTCTTTATAAGCTTGGTCTTGACGATCAAATACATTTGTTGATGGCATTGAAACAACACGCGCTTGAATACCTTTTTCTGCTAAGGCTGCTTGTGATTTTATTGCTAAATCAACTTCTGAACCGGTTGCAATGAGGATAACTTGAGCATTGCCTGCTGCTTCTGAAATAACATATGCCCCTTTACGGATAGCTGCTATTTGTTCGTCAGTACGCGCTATGAAAGGCAAACCTTGACGACTTAACACCAAGCTTGAAGGCCCTGTCATACGTTCAATTGCCATTACCCAGGAAACCGCTGTTTCTGTGGTATCGGCAGGTCGCCAGACATCCATATTTGGGATGTAACGCATAGCAGAAGTATTCTCAATCGGCTGATGCGTTGGACCGTCTTCCCCTTGACCAATAGAGTCATGAGTTAAAACAGCAATGGTGCGAATTTTCATTAACGCTGACATACGCAAAGCACTTTTCGCATAATCAGAGAACATGTGGAATGTTCCGCCGAAAGGCAATAAGCCGCCATGTAACGACATACCGTTCATAATTGTGAACATGCCAAACTCACGCACACCATAGGAGATGTAATTCCCCATCTCTTTACCGCTGACATGCTTAAAGCTGCTGCAACTGGTTAAGTTAGAGCCCGTTAAGTCCGCAGAACCACCTAAAAATTCAGGTAATGTAGGAGCTAATCCGCCAATTACTTTTTGTGAAGATTGACGTGTGGCAAGATTTTCTGCTTTTGCGTTGGTTTCTGCAATCAATGCATCAGCCGCTGCCTTCCAATTAGCCGGCAATTCACCAGCCATACGACGTTTGAATTCTGCTGCTAATTCTGGATATTCTGCCGCATAGGCAGCGAATTTTGTATCCCATGCCGCTTCGGCTCTCGCGCCTTTTGCTTTAGCATCCCAGCCGGCATAAACATCGGCAGGAATCTCAAACGGGCCATGATCCCAACCCAGAGCAGCCTTTGTCAGATTGATTTCTGCCTCGCCTAAAGCCGCACCATGACATTCATGAGTACCCGCTTTGTTTGGCGATCCAAAACCAATGGTTGTTTTGCAGCAGATTAATGATGGCATATCAGTCATTGATTTAGCCGTGGCAATTGCCTTATTAATCTCTTCAGGATTATGTCCGTCTACTGACAGAACATGCCAACCGTAGGCTTCAAAACGTTTTGCTGTATCATCCGTGTACCAGCCTTCAATATGACCATCAATAGAAATACCGTTATCATCCCAGAAAGCAATTAAGTTGCCTAAACCCCAAGTACCCGCTAATGCACAGGCTTCATGAGAAATGCCTTCCATCAAACAGCCATCGCCCATGAATACATAGGTATGGTGATCAACGACTTTATGACCAGGACGGTTGAATTGCTCTGCAAGCAGCTTTTCAGCCATCGCAAAACCAACACCATTGGCAATGCCTTGACCTAACGGACCGGTGGTTGTTTCCACGCCTGGTGCATAACCGTATTCAGGATGCCCTGCACATTTTGAATGTAGTTGACGGAAAGAGGCTAATTCACTCATGGGCAAATCATAGCCACTCAAGTGCAATAGTGAATAAATCAGCATTGAACCGTGACCGTTGGAAAGAACAAACCGGTCACGATCTGACCATTTCGGATTGGACGGATTGTGGCGCAGGTGATCATTCCACAACACCTCGGCAATGTCCGCCATGCCCATAGGTGCGCCTGGATGCCCAGAGTTTGCTTTCTGCACGGCATCCATGCTCAAAGCGCGTATGGCGTTCGCTAATTCTCGACGCGAAGTCATATTCTTCTCCTTACTATTATTAGATTACTAAATGGTGAATTTTCAGCCTGATCGACTCTGTCACAACATGTTCTTTCGGCGCTTACCCTGCGCAAGGATCAGAACGAGTGGTCATAGCCACTCGTTCCTGTGCCGCTATTCTAAATTAGCGTGCCTTTCTCTCATTACTTCTTCAGCAATTCCCTTATCATGGATGATATGAGAAATGGTTGCTTCCAAAAACAACAAGGTAGACAGTTCAAACACAGTCCCCATGGGCATCCCTAAAACCTTACCATATTGTTCCGGGTTACCGATTTGAAATACCGCATCGGCCAGATCGCCGATGGTTGAGCTGCTTTTCGCAGAGATCAAAACGATGTTAGCACCGATTTTTTTTGCACTTTTAGTGAATGCTATTAATTGCTCAGTCTCTCCGGATCCGGAAATAATGATCAACAAATCACCGTTTTTAATGCTCGGCGTCACAATTTCACCTACGACACTGACATCGTAACCGCCGTGAACCAGCCTCATCGCAAAGAAATTACCAACCAGCTTGGATCGCCCCGCGCCTGCGATAAATATACGCTTGGCGTTATCAAGCAATTGGGTCAACTTTACATCATACGTATCATCTGTAGCTTCAAGAACACCTGAAATCTTTTCTATGATAAGTTGCTGATGCATAATTATACCGCGTCAACCAATTCGCGAATTTCACGCGCTGCATCAGCAGGTGAAGCTGCGCCATAGATTGCTGCACCAACCACGATGATGTTTGCGCCTGCGCGAACTACATCTTGAACAGTAGACGGTTTAATACCACCGGCAACAGAAATTCTGACGTTTAAGCCCAGTCTTGCGATGTCGTTCAAATCAGCAAAAGGAGTATGACCTGCAGCTTGAGCATCAAGACCTGTATGAATACCCATGATATGAGCACCCATGTCGGCAGTTGCACGTGCACATGCAACTTTATCTTCAACATTAATTAAATCGATTTGAGCTTCTGCACCGTATGCATTGGCTGCTTTGATAACGCCTGCGCAAGTTGCAAGGCCAGATACGCCTAAAACTGTACAAATGTCAGCACCTGCTGCATAGAAAGGTGTTGCTTCGTACTCGCCTGCGTCCATAGTTTTAAGGTCAACTAAAAGCAGTTTCTCTGGGAATCTTGCTCTTAATTCTTTAACCAGGTTAAGTCCATTATATTTGATGCATGGAGTTCCGATTTCAAAAATATCAACGTAAGGAGCTACTAAGGTAGCAAGGCCTACTGTTTGGTCGAAATCCAATGAATCTAATGCCATTTGTATTAATGGTTTTGCCATGATGCGTGCTCCGATGGGTTATAGTAATAGTTATAATTTTAGTTACTTACTCTTTATGCGAATGCAACTTTAAAGTAGAAAGGGGACCGATGTCAATGCCCAATGCTCAATGTTCTGCGTTGGCACACCGATAACAGCTGAATGAGGGAAATATACAAGCAAAATGTTATAAGCTTTATTTTATACATCCGAGACAATCCGACTTCCTCCATAACGTTAGACATTCCGTCTCTTTCTGCCGATTAAAATACCTCTTAACTACTCCAAAACAACACGTCCAACCTTCTTATTCAAACAATCGCAAGCACCAACAAGGTGTTTTTGCTCAGCATATACTTATGCAGCAGCCGAACCCCTTCCCTTTTACAATGCAGCTTTCAGCACCCCACTCTTAAATACAGCCATCCACACTGCTGAATCGATTCATATATCATTATGGTATGCATGTGGACAAAATAAAGCTCTTTGTGTCAAGCTTCGAACAAAATTCAACGTCCCCTTACGGCCCAGTAATTAAACAACCTAATGATCAAAATTTTGCATATCGATAACCAAGTGACTTAGAAACACTAAGACAGGATCAACAAAAAACGCAATCAACTGATCATTCAATTCGCTCATCCGTTACCTTACACCCAAAACCGGTAACTATGCCCCCAACGGAATGCATACATCTTGTAATTCGATATAAATTATAATAACAATCCCAATTAAGAGAGAAATAACCTGATGGAACCTTTTATCAATATACGCGCACTCATCATCGACATGGATGGCGTTTTATGGCACGGCGACCAGCCAATGCCCGGCTTGACAGACTTCTTTCAAACCATACGCGAGCAACAAATTCCTTTCATCCTGGCGACCAACAACGCCCGGCTAACTCAAGAGCAGTATGTCATCAAACTGGCGCAAATGGGCGTAGAGGTAAGCCGTGATGAGATACTGACCTCCAGCATGGCAACGGCGCTGTACTTGACCGAGCACACCAATCCGGCCGAGAGCCGCGTCTATGTTATCGGCGAAGATGGCGCCAAAGAGCCGCTTATTGAACGAGGCTTTACCTTGACCGAACTGTATGAATTGAATGATGACAAAGACAATCCCAACATGGGCGCCGACATTGTTGTCTGCGGCATGGATAGAAACTTATCCTGGGACAAACTGGCAACAGCTACCCTGAATATTCGCGCCGGAGCCCAATTCATTGGCACTAATGCCGACACCACGCTACCGACAGAACGAGGACTCACCCACGGCAATGGCGCAATTCTGGCCGCATTACAGGCAGCCACCGGCGTAACGCCTATCATCATCGGCAAACCAGAACCTATCATATACCAGCAAGCACTAGCGTTACTTGGCGTCGATCCGGCTCAAACAGTGGCTATCGGCGATCGATTGGAGACTGATATTCTTGGCGCAGTTCGCACCGGGATACGCAGCCTTATGGTTTTATCGGGCGTGTCCACCGAAGACGATTTTAAAACAACAGACTATCGACCAACCTGGGTTATGCCGGACATCCGCGCAGTGACGCAAGCATTAAAAAACTGACAGCTACGCATTAAAGCTAATAGATCAGGCTCACTGCCCGCGCTATCATCAAAAAACCTGCACTCATCGGAGCCGCTGCAATGAAAAAATTCATCAATAGCATTGATAACCTGCTTGACGAAAGCCTGAGCGGCTTTGCCAAAGCCCATGCAGATATAATTCAACTCAACACCCAGCCGCACTTTGTCAGGCGCAATAAGCCCACCGCACCCGGCAAAGTTGCACTGATTTCAGGCGGCGGCTCAGGCCATGAACCTTTGCACAGCGGCTTTGTCGGCTCAGGCATGCTGGATGCCGCCTGTCCGGGCCAAGTATTCACCTCCCCTACTCCCGATCAAATGCTGGCTGCGGCACAAGCCGTGGAAAATGGCGGAGGCGTTTTATTCATCGTCAAGAACTATGCAGGCGACGTGATGAACTTCGAAATCGCCGCTGAAATGCTCGATTGTCCGCACGAAACTATCTTGGTCAGCGATGACGTTTCCTTCCCCAAAACCCACAGCACCGGGCGACGCGGCGTTGCAGGCACCCTGATTGTGGAAAAAATTATCGGCGCGGCGGCAGAATCGGGCGCAGATTTGGCGGCCTGCAAAGCTTTGGGCGATAGAGTCAACCTTGCCACCGCGTCCATGGGTGTAGCTTTGACCAGTTGCACAGTACCCGCTCTGGGTAAACCCACTTTCGACATTGGCGAGAACGAAATCGAAATGGGCGTAGGCATTCATGGTGAGCGTGGACGTGAGCGTTTAACCATGCGCAGCGCCACCGAAATTGTCGACTACCTGTCCGGCATTATTGATGACGATTTGAAACCGCAAAAAGGTCAATCGGCGTTACTGCATATCAACGGCTTCGGCGCCACGCCGTTAATGGAACTGCATCTTATTTATGAGCTGGCTTCCCGGTTCTGGGAAAAACGCGGTGTTAACATCTGCCGCTCCCTGGTCGGCAACTACACCACCTCGCTCGACATGGCGGGCTGCTCGATCACCCTCAGCCTGCTTGACGAAGAACTGCTCCGCCTGTGGGATGCGCCCGTCCATACCGCGGCCTTACGCTGGGGCTGTTAAATGCTTCGCCAGCACATCGACCAGCGCACAAATCATTAACTGACTGGTTTTAGCGCCCGCATCGATATGCCCCCGGCTGCGCTCCTCCAGAAAAGAAGCGCGCCCCTTAGTCGCCAGCATGTCCCGGGTAGACTCCATACCCGCGATTGCTGTCCGCGCGACATTGTCCAATGCTACAGGTAACGCAACCGAATCCGCTGCCGCCTGCCGCAAGCTTGCCGCGACCGGAATCAGTACATCCAGCATCGTTTTCTCGCCTGCATCGGCCTTGCCGCGCTGTTTTACTGCATCCACACCGCTGGTAAAAATCTCGGCAAAAACCTGTAAATCCAAAGGCCGTTCGCGAGCCGCTTTGCTCATCGCAACAAACAAGGTACCGTATAAAGAACCCGATGCGCCGCCCACCGCCGTCATCATGGTCATACCGATTTTCTGCCAGGCCGCCACCCAATCGAGCGTTGCCAATTCATCGCTTTGCGCTATCAGCGCCTTAATACCGCGTTGCAGATTAGTCACATGATCGCCATCACCGATAGCTTGATCCAGAGCCGTCACCTCTTCGGCGTTTGTTTCGATTGTTTTGTCTATTACCTGAATCAGGCTGGGTAATAACGCGGGAGCAAATTGCATGGTATTCCTCCAATTCAAAAAGTAATTAGGGTGATGTGCAATTCACCCGTTTGGCGAATCATACCCCAAGCAACACCTCATAAGTTAAGCTAAAAATAACTTTAATTTTCACTTGTTCTTTATTTGTTCTGCTGTTATATTTTTAAAAAACGAATAGAGAACGAATTATGATTAAATCACTTACCAGAAAGCAGCAGGAGATTTTCGATTTCTTACTGCAAAACCAGGACAACTTCCCCCATCCGCCCACGCTGGAAGAGCTTTGCGCGAGCATGGGCTTAAAGTCTCGCGGTTCCTTACATAACCACATTAAGGCCTTGATTAACGAAAATCTGGTCGAAGCACCGGAACGCAAGCAGCGAGGTATTCGCCTGACAGAATACGCCAAAGAAATGATCGGCTATTCCAATGATCAAAGCGCCCTGCCTTTTGTCGGATTTATTGCCGCCGGAAAACCCATCGAAGCCGTCGAAAACATTACTTATATGTCCATCCCCGAACAACTGAAAACACAAAACCCCTGCTATGTTCTTAAAGTAAAAGGCGATTCCATGCTTGAGCAAGGCATCTATGATGGCGACTGGGTAATTATCGAACAACGCTGCCACGCCCGTAATGGCGAAATTGTGGTGGCCTTGATCAATAAAGCCGAAGCCACGTTGAAATTTATCGAGCAATACCCGCACGAAACATTACTTATCCCCGCTAATTCAACCATGGAAGCGATGCGTTACACCCCGGAACAAGTGGAAATTCAGGGCGTATTAGTGGGCCAAATGCGTAGCTATACTAAAAACCATTAGGAGAAACATCATGTTGCAACATCGGATACACATGCGAGACCAAGTGACCAATCGAGTTGAAATAATTATGGGAGACGGCAAACCGCCATTTGTTGAACGACTGGAGGAATTTGCAACATCCCTATTATTTGTAGTCATCATTATTTTTCTTATTCGTATATAAGACCGTATTTGCCCGCTAACTAACTATATATCCCTTGATGAGCAAGAAACCTCAGCCGGCAACAACCCTAGCCGGTATCCAGCCACATGGACGTGAATACACAGATTGGCATTACGCCTCAGCCGAGCGCTATAGACAATAGCCTCAAGATAATCAGCATTGGAAACCGACCTAATGCCGATATGCCCCCCCCCAAAAAAATTGCGTATAAAATTTTCCCGTAGGGATGGCGAATCTTTATCACCACTTAATCTATTTTGCCGATCAAGATATGTCTTGAAAAAATCATCAACAAAAGATATGGTTCGCGCGAAATAACAGCGCATTACATTTAAGTTCCTTATCCCCTGATCACAGCATCCCTAACATGCCCGACTTCGGATAATTGATTTCTTTGGCGCACACAACCACTCGGGCTTCGCGTTGAAGTCCGGTTATGTACCTAAATCCATCAAACGCCACCCTCTTACCTATAAGGTTACTATAAATGCCCATTTCGCTTGCCGTTCTTGAAAATGTGATCCGTGAAGCCGGATCGATTGCCATGACTCATTTTAAGGACTTGAAAAATTTAGAAGTCACTAAAAAAAGCCCCCGGGACTTAGTCACCGATGCCGACGTGGCGGTTGAAGCTTTTTTACAGAAATCACTGGCCAAGCATTACCCGCAATTCGGTTTTTGGGGAGAAGAGAGCGGGCAAAGCGCAAATCAATCCAGCCGCTGGATCGTCGATCCGATTGACGGAACCCACTCATTTTCAAGAGGCCAGTACTTTTGGGGCATCAGCGTCGCACTGGAAATTGATCAGGAACTTATCTTCGGAGCGGTCTATGCGCCCGCACTGGATGATTACTATGCCGCCGAAAAGGGCAAGGGAGCCTGGAAAAACGGCCACCCCATTACCGTCTCCAATGAAAGCAATCTTGCTGACGCGATGGTCGCAACCGGATTCGCCTGCTTGCGCTCTTACTTAAAAGAAAACAACCTGCAACGGTTTTGCCGAATCGCAGAGATAACCACCGGGCAGCGCCGTTTTGGCTCTGCGGCAATCGATCTATGCCTGGTTGCAGACGGCCAAGTTGACGCTTTTTGGGAACAGGAGTTGAACCTGTATGACGTGGCAGCCGGCGCATTGATTGCCAGCGAGGCAGGCGCTACAGTTACAGACTTTCAAGGTAATAAAGGCCTCTTTCCAAAGCAGATCCTGGTAACCAACGGCAAGATTCTTAACCAGCTGCTTCCGCTGATGT
>scf_100011_pt656 | contig 16797 bp, 20 predicted proteins | sample Micenr1anaerobic_FD_49594 | JGI IMG/M metagenome (IMG submission 49594) | reverse complement strand
CCAGGTTTTAAAAACCTGGAAGGTCTGCATACCAGCAAACTTTTTTCGTGTTTTTCGTGTTTTTCGTGTTTTTCGTGTTTTTCGTGTTTTTCGTGTTTTTCGTGTTTTTCGTGTCTTTCGTGTCTTTCGTGCTTTTCGTGCCTTTCGTGGACAAAATCAATGCACATCGTCTACCGGTTTATCATCCTTGAAAGTGCGCCAACCGGTCACTATCGACGACAAAATACTCTGCCTGGACAATTTATCCTCGCGCACCGCGACATAAATATGAGCCAGCACAAAACAAACGATCAGCCACATAATCAAGTGATGCCAGCTGTGCAGGTTTTGGCTGTCGCCGAAAATAGGCAGCACCCAACTGCTGAACAGTGCATGTTGCCAACTGCCCTGCCCTGTGCCTTCTCCGTACAACGCAAAGCCGGTGATGATCATGAACACGATGCCCCAAACGAACACAAAATGCATAAACAGCACCGCCAAAGGATTATGGCCGATGTATTTTTTGGGCTCTTTGACCAGAAAGGCATACCACAGTATTTCATGGCCGACGCCTTGCCAAAAATCCCGCGACAATAACGGCGGCATGAAGATTTGCCGGGCATGCTCGTTACCGGCATAGGCCCAGTAGGCCCGAAACAGCAGGCCTATCGCCAACAGGTATCCGGCGGCGAAATGCAGGAATCTGACGTAGCCCATCACGAAATGATCGGACGCTTCACCGCCCACCGATGCGAGCGGCGAGGCGATTAAATAGCCGGTTACGGTCAACGCGACGATGACCAAGGCATTCAGGCTGTGCCATAGCCGTACCGGTTTTTCGTAGACGTAAACGGGTTGAGATGTTGAATCAGTCATGGCAGTTCCTTACGCAAGCAACAACCAAGCGCCGATCAAGCCGGTCATGGTTCCGTAAATTCGGATTAAACCGGCTGCATTAACGCGACGTGTAATCCAGCCCAAAGCCAGTCCGGAAACATGCAAAACCGCCGTAGCCGATACAAATCCGGCGATATAAGCGTATGCCGAAGCGTTAATCGGCATTTCACTGCCGTGGGCCAGTCCGTGCATTGATGCAAAGACGGCAATCGACATTAAGATAATCGCCTTACGCACATTTATCGTCACCTCGTTTACCTCGTTCCCACGCGCTGCGTGGGAATGCGGTGCTGGACGCGCTGCGTCCCGAATACGCAACAAGACGTTGGTCGCGACTCGCGGCGCAGCGCGCCGATACTGCATTCCCACGCAGCGCGTGGGAACTATTGAAGTCGTGCCGAAGCTAAGCGCTATACCAACCAGTAACAGCGAGACCAGAATTGCCGTTTCGACATAAGCGAATCCAATCCCGGCTAAGCCGAGCAGAGCCCCAACCGTCATGAATAACAAAATACGCTTAGCGCCTGCTTGGCAAGCCAGCGGCTTTGACTGCTCGCCCATAACCCCAAACCCAGCATCGCCAGGAAATGATCCAAACCTAAAAACGGATGCTGGAAGCCGTGGCTGAAACCGTCAGTCGGCAGCAAACCGGTATGTGCCGATGCCGCATCGGAAAACGCGATAAGACCTGCGACCACTATAATTTCTTTCATAAACCTGCTCCTCAGCGTACTTTGACTTGGGTTAATTCGGTGCCGTCCGGGCTGATGATATGCGTCGAACAAGCCAGACAAGGATCGAAGCTGTGCAAGGTGCGCAGAATTTCTACCGGTTCCTCGGGACGTTCCACCTTGGTGTTCATCAATGCCGCTTCGAACGCGCCGATATTGCCTTGCTCGTCGCGCGGCGAGCCGTTCCAGGTGGTCGGCACCACGCATTGGTAATTGGCGATTTTGGTGTTTTCGATTTTCAGCCAATGTCCCAACGCACCGCGCGGCGCTTCGGTAAAGCCGACGCCTTTGACGCTGCTCGGCCAGGTTTCGGGGTCCCATTTGGCAACGTTCGCTGTCGCCAAATCGCCGGATTTGATATTGGCGACCATCTTGTCCATGAAGTAGCGCATCTTGCCTGCCGCCCATTGCGCTTCCAAACCTCTGGCCGCCGTCCTGCCCAAGGTCGAGAACAACGCGGTGACCGGAACGTCCAGCGTCTTCAATACGAAATTGATTTGCTCGGTAATTTCCTTGTTGCCTTGCGCATAGCCGATCACATAGCGCGCCAACGGGCCGACTTCCATCGCATGGCCGCGCCAGCGCGGGGCTTTGATCCAGGAATATTTGGCCGCTTCGTCCAGCTCTTTGATATGCGTGCGGTCGCCTTTGGTGTTCGGCCCCAGCTTGTAGTTGGGTTCGGTAACGCCGTCCCAAGGATGCAGGCCCAGCGATTCGTCCGGGTATTTGTACCAGGAGTGCGGGATGAATTCCTTGATTTGCTCGGGATCGGTCAAATCGACTTCATGGACTTTGGTCAAATCGCCGTTGATGATCGCGCCGCGCGGCATCAGCAGGTTAGCCGCAGAATAGTCGTTGGCGTTATCGGGAATATCGCCGTAAGACAGCAGGCTTTGCCCGGAAATGCCGCCGCCGTACATCCAGCCTTTGTAGAACCCGGCGATAGCCAGTAAATCGGGGATGTACACCTGATCGATAAAGTCGATGGTGCGGTCGATAATCGACGACACCAGATTCAGCCGCTCCATGTTGATCGCACCGTTGGCGCCGACGCCGTCGATATTGATCGCACACGGTACGCCGCCGACCAGCCAGTTCGGATGCGGGTCTTTGCCGCCGAAAACGGTGCGGATTTTCATGATGTCTTTTTGAAAATCCAACGCTTCCAGATAATGAGTCACCGCCATTAAATCGGCTTCCGGCGGCAATAAATAAGCCGGATTGGTCCAATAGCCGTTCTTGAACGGGCCTAATTGGCCGGATTCGACAAATTTCTTTAAACGGTTTTGGGTGTCGCGAAAATAGCCGGGCGACGACTTGGGATTATGCGGCGAAATCGATTGCTGCAACGCCGAAGTCGCAACCGGATCGGCTTTCAGCGCATTGACCGGGTTGACCCAGTCCAGCGCATGCAAATGATAAAAATGCACCAAATGATCCTGCACCTGCAAGCTTAGCTGCATCAGGTTGCGGATCGAATTGGCGTTTTCGGGAATCTTGATTTTTAACGCATCCTCGACCGCGCGCACCGAGGTCAACGCATGGGTGCCGGTGCAGACGCCGCAGATGCGCTGTACGAAAGCCCAGGCATCGCGCGGGTCGCGGCCTTTTAAAATCACTTCCAGGCCGCGCCACATGGTGCCGCTGGAAATCGCGTTGCGGATGATATTGTCTTCGTCGATATTGACTTCGCAACGCATGTGGCCTTCGATGCGGGTGACCGGGTCGACGATGACGCGGCGGCCTGCGTCATTCAGGTTAAAGCCGTTGGGGGTGTTGGTGACTGTCATTGTTGTTCTGCTCCTGGTTGTTTGGCGCGCTTCAGCGCAGTCAATCCGGCATGCGCGGCAATGCCGACGCCGACTACGGTTGCCGCAGTACCGCCGACCGCATCGGCGTTGGCTTCGATACCGAAATCGTTAATATCGGTCAGGCGCTGGTAAAAGCCGCCTTTATCCCAGAAACCGTCCTCGGAACAGCCGATACAGCCGTGACCGGCCTGGATCGGAAACGATACGCCTTCATTCCAGCGCACCGTTGAGCAGGCGTTATACGTGGTCGGGCCTTTGCAGCCCATTTTGTACAAACAATGTCCTTGCCGCGCGGCTTCGTCGTCCCAATGTTCGACGAATTGCCCGGCGTCGAAATGCGGACGCCGGTAACATTTATCGTGGATGCGCTGGCTGTAAAACATCTGCGGACGGCCCTGGCGATCCAACGTCGGCAGTTTTTCAAAGGTCAAAAGATAAGCCACTACAGCGGTCATCACTTCGGCAATCGGCGGGCAACCGGGCACTTTGATAATCGGCTTGTCGGCCAGACCGGGGATTTTATGTACCGGCGTCGCACGGGTCGGATTGGGTTTGGCGGCCTGTACGCAACCCCAGGATGCGCAAGAGCCCCAGGAAATAATCGCCTTACAGCTTTCGGCCGCGTATTTGAGCTGCTCCACGAACGGTTTGCCGCCGATGATGCAATACATGCCGTCTTCGGCCAACGGCGCGTTGCCTTCCACAGCCAGAATATAGTTGCCTTTGTATTTTTCGACGATTTCGTCGACGATGGCTTCGGCGTTGTGGCCTGCCGCCGCCATGATGGTGTCGTCGTAATCCAGCGACAGCATCGACAAAATCACATCCTTGGCTAAAGGATGGCCTGAGCGGATAAAGGATTCAGAGCAACAGGTGCATTCCAGCCCATGCAGCCACAGCACCGGAATGCGCGGTTTGGTCTCCATCGCATGGGCGATTTTGGGAGCGAAAGCGGGGGAAAGCCCTAACGAGGCAGCGGTCAGGCTGCAAAACTTGAGAAAACTGCGGCGCGTGATGCCCTGCCTGCGCATGACATCGTAAAAGGTTTCAATCATTCAGGAGCTCCTGGCGTTATGGTGACTTGAAGAAGGCACGGCCTACAGGCAATCTTCAGTACCGCGTTCCCAAAACGCACAGTCTTGCCAACGACCGCTTTATCAGCTTGGAAGCGCTTATTGTTATTATGCTTAAATCTAACGCAGTGATCGGTAGTTCTCTAACCGACGCTGCTCCGCATAGCTGGAGCAACATCTATGCCGGATTGGCGTCGATCAAGAAACCTTTGTAATTGTGGGAGAAATAATTACAAAAAGAGCCAAGGGAAAAACCAGCTAATGTGCGTTATGCAACAAATGCGACAAAATGAACGGACGGTTGCAAGAAAACTTACATTAGGGCTTTAACTGCTCGCATTCCCACGCAGCGCATGGGAATGCGATAAAAATGAACGGACTGTTACAAGGAAAGCTTACCTTAGCGATTTAACTTGATACTTATTATGAATCCGGCATTGCGGCCAAACGGTTCTCCAGTTCGGCGTTGACCAACGCATCGTAATGGCGCTGAAGGATAGAGTCGGTAGGACGCGGAAAAAGAGCAGATTCGATTTCGCTTTGCAGATGGGTGAGAAAACTCTGCTTGGATGTCGAGTCCACGGGAACTACCAGTTCTGAATCCGAACAGGAATCACCGGCGGCGGATTGTTGATAAGATTTGGCGGAAGGCCGCACGCTGCAACCCACTGGTAAAAAAGCGCATACTGCAATTACAAGCATGACGAGAAACAACAGAGTGACTTCAAACATATTAATACCTCACTATTATTGAAAAACACCAAGTACACACATCAGATGGATGTAGGTATCCCGGCTGCTCTAAATCTAGCAATTAAAATGCCAGTCCATCCTCACAGCTAACAGACTGATTATTAATGCTAATTATTTTTCAAAATGCACAGCCTGATGCTTTTTGAACAATTTGTCAGCAATCCAGCAACAATGTGGTGCAGTTACATAGAAACTCCTGCTCGCTTGTAACGGCTGCGTAGAGAATTTCGGCGAAAGGATTTAATCTATTGTGGGCGCGAATAAATTCGCGCCCACGACATTCAACTTTCGGTTTCGCTTAATGGCAGTGAAGCCCCAGCTTGGGAATCCCACATTGACATTCAACCCAATCACATAAATAGCCTGTCATCAAAACTTAACCGTTCTGTCATTTGATGTTCATGAGTTCGACACGAAACTGACACCTTCATTCATTAAGGTATCCACATCTCTATTTAGCCAAGTGGATACCCATGAAAAAACAGACGCAGCAATACAGCTCAAACCTTCCAAACGATTGGAATGTTTTGTTATCGCCGGGGATGGTGTGTATGCCGCAGGCCAGCCGGGAGCGGGCGCGGCGGCAGACTCGGAAGCGCTGGTCAAAGAAGCCCAGGCATTGCGTTTCCGTGTGTTTGCCAAAGAAATGGGCGCCAAGCTCAAGACCGAATCGGAAGGTCTGGATTATGATGAGGTGGATAGTTATTGCGACCATTTGATTGTCTATGACAACGTCAATAAAAAAATAGTCGGCTACACGCGTTTGCTTAACCAAGACCAGGCGGAGCGCCTTGGCCGTTTTTATTCTCAAAGCGAATTCAATCTGGATCAGGTATTAACGTTACCCGGCCGTTTTCTGGAAATAGGCCGAACTTGCGTCGACCCTGATTATCGCGGCAGCGCGGTATTAACAACGCTTTGGTCGGCATTGGTTCAATACGCGCTTGAAGGACAGTTTAATTATTTGCTCGGTTGCGCCAGCATTACTCCGGGCCCCAGCGGTTTTGCCGTCGATGCGGTTTACCGGAATATCGATGCCAAAAATATTGCGCCCTCCTCTATTCAAGTCACACCCAGCATCCCGGTGCCCAGCGGATTAAGATGCGAACGGGATGAGTCGGGCATTCCTCCTTTGCTCAAGGCTTATTTTCGTTTCGGTGCGGTGGTCTGCGGCGAGCCTTGCTGGGATGAGGATTTTAACTGTATGGATTTATTCATGCTATTACCGCTCGACCAACTGCAAGAGCGCTACAGCAAACACTATATGAGAGGATACCAAGCGGGCAATGAAATCGAAAATACGGCTGTACTATAAACTTTTCCTGATCATTATCCTGTTCGTCAACGGGCTCATTATCGCCGCAGGCATTTTTCCCGCACTGAGTTTTTTATATTCGGCAGGTCATGCAAAAACCAAACGGGATGCGCTCAAGACCCTGTGGCTGCAATGGTTCAGCGTTATTGTTAACCTGCATATAACCAAGGACGGCGAACTGCCGGAACAGGGCGCTATCTTAATCAGCAATCACATTTCCTGGCTGGACATCATCGTTATCGGCCAATATTTACCGGCCTATTTTGTTGCCAAGAGCGACATTTCAAACTGGCCGGTGATCGGTTATCTGGCCAGACAGGGCGGCACCATTTTTATCCGTCGCGGCGATAAACAGCATATAAAAACTACCGCCGAAAAAATGGTCTGGCTGTTAAAACAAAACAGCAACATTATTGCTTTTCCTGAAGGAACCACGACCAGGGGCGATGAGGTCTTGCACTTTCATTCGTCCTTATTTCAGCCTGCGCTGTTAACCAAGTCGGCTATTCAACCGATAGCCCTTCAATATCAAGGTACGGCCCAAGAACACGCGCCGTTTGTCGGTGAGGATGACTTTGTTCCGCATTTAATCAAGATGCTGACTCTGGATAAAATCGAGGTGCGGCTTAGTTTTCTTCCTGTTATTACCAGCTCGGGGAAAGACCGTCATACCGTCAGCCTTGAGACAAGAGAGAGGATATGGGAAAAAATTTCAGAAGGTATACCGGCGGATAATTCGGATCAACAGCGTTTAAAATCATCTCAAGGTTAAATTCATCACCCTCTCATGAACCTGCTATAAGCTTGCAACAGTTATAACGTTAACCACAGGACACGCTATGAAAATTTTAAGTTTAATGAAAATTGCTGATATTTTTACCGTTGGAAATCTGTGCTGCGGCGTCCTTTCGATTTTGTTCGCCATTGACGGTTCTTTTTACTTAAGCGCCTTGCTGCTGTTTTTGGCGGTGGTGTTTGATGTGCTTGATGGAAAAATAGCCGGCCTGCTGCATCAAAAGAATCTTTTCGGCAAACAAATCGATTCCATGTCCGACCTGGTATCCTTTGGCGTTGCTCCCGCCTTGTTATTTTACTCACTGAGCTCCCCCGGTATTTTAGGTATCGCAGTGGCTTTGTTTTTTGTCGCCTGCGGCATGCTTCGGCTCGCTCGCTATAATATTTCAGAAGGAACGGGCTTCGAAGGCGTGCCTATTACCGTGAACGGCGTCCTGTTTCCGGTCCTTTTCCTGCTTTTTGGCAGCTTCCCTCAAAGCCTGAATTATTGGCCGATAGTCTTTTTAATTCAGGGTTTCCTGATGATTTCTACTTTTAAAATAGCGCGGATATTCTGATCACCTCCATTGCATGAATCCAGTATGAAAAAAGAATTATTGTCGCAACCGGTTTTTTGGGAAATAGTGCTGTATTTGACTATAAATACTGATTCGGTTTTATGACTGCCATTAAATTCCCTGAACTCGAACAACTTGAACGCATTATTGAGCAATTAGGAGACCGAGCCCAAACCGAGGTCGTAGAAAAGATCCAATACCAGGATCATGAATTCCCCATTCATTGCATTACCCTGGGATCGACTCAGCCCGATGTGCCTGTATTGGCCTTTTTCGGCGGCGTGCATGGACTGGAGAAGATCGGTTCCGAAGTGATCCTGTCCTATATGCAGACCATCAGTCAGCTATTGGACTGGGATCAGGAATTCCTGGCCCGGCTGGAAAAATCCCGACTGGTTTTTGTCCCCCTCGTCAATCCGGTGGGCGTTTATCTTGGCACGCGTTGCAATGGCAACGGCGTCGACCTGATGCGCAACTCGCCTGTGGAAGGCATCGGCGCAACCCGCATTTTCAGCGGCCACCGTATCACACCCCGCCTGCCCTGGTATCGCGGCGATGAATCCAAAATGGAAAAAGAAGCTCAAGCTTTATGCCGCGTAGTGCAACAACACATGTTCAATTCTCCGTTGTCGATCGCCCTGGATTTGCACTCCGGATTCGGCATTCAGGATCGACTATGGTTCCCCTACGCCTCGCGCAAGACCCCGTTCGCCTTTATTGCCGAAACCTTGGCCTTAAAAGAACTGTTCGATCGTTGCTATCAACACCATATCTACAGGATTGAACCGACCTGTCAGGAATATATGATTAACGGCGACCTGTGGGATTACCTGTTCGATGATTTTGTGCAACGGTTCGAAGCCGAACGCTTGTTCCTGCCGTTGACACTGGAAATGGGCTCATGGCTTTGGCTGCGCAAGAGTCCGATGCATCTGTTCTCGCGGCACGGCTTGTTCCATCCGCTGCTGCCGCACCGCCAGCAACGGATTTTTCGGCGGCATTTCATGCTGTTTGATTTCTTATTCCGCAGCCTTTTGTATCCGGAACAATGGACACAGCTGAAGCCGCGGCAAAAGGCGGCCTATGAAAAAAGGCCTCAGGTCTTTGGTATGAATAAAGCGCCAGGAAAAACTGGATACTGCTGAGAGGCTTGGCGCGCGAGTCGGGGCATTGGGGCGCTTTCGTTCCGCTTTTAAAATCGGCATTTCCGGATGCTCAAATAACGCTGCTGGATTTGCCCGGCACCGGTTGTTTTCATCGGGAAACCAGTCCATGCACAATCAAGGCGATAACCGACAGCGTGCGCCGCGATGCCCTCGACAAGGGCGTCATGCAACAACCGGCAACGATTCTGGCGCTTTCGCTGGGAGCGATGGTGGCCTGGGAGTGGATGCGCAGCTATCCCGAAGACATCTGCGGCGCAGCCCTGATGAACACCAGCTTTGCCGATGTAAGTCCCTTTTATCAGCGGCTACGCTGGCAAAGTTATAGCGACTTTGTCGCATTGGCGATAATGCGTGACGTGCATAACCGGGAATCGGGCATTTTGCGGTTGACCAGCAACCGCCGAAATCAGGATGAACAGATAACTCAAGCCTGGGAAAAGATACAAAATAAACGCCCGATAAGCCTTAAAAACAGCTTCCGCCAGATTATAGCGGCGGCAAGCTATCGGCCCGGCGACATAAAACCGAAGCAGCCGGTTTTATTATTAAACGGACTAGGCGATCGCCTGGTGGCACCGGCCTGCTCAGAGGCGATACACAAAAAATGGGATCTGGAACTTCGTCGCCATCTCTGGGCAGGCCACGACCTGACGCTGGATGACGGCGCATGGGTGGTGTTGCAACTGAAAGAGTGGCTGGCTCCAATCAATCGCGGGCATGGCCAGCTCCTACGGGGCTTAACTTAACTGCACTGGCAGGAGGTTTTAATGGGGCTATGACTCGATTGAAAATCAATCTAATCAGCCCCATTGATTCTGATTTAATGATGTTTTAATAAATTATATAGTTTTTAACCTAAATTATTTTTAGCTAAATAAGTAACAAAACCTTCTAAATGGTCTGTTACTTCATTGGTATATAAGTTCGTTGTTTGGAATTCTTTGTAAGCAATACAGGAAGCCGACCCTTCGTCTACGTTTATAAAAATGGATCCTATTAAAATCAGGTATTTTCCTACGAATTCATCTTTTGATTTCGTTATCAAAAGATGAATTCTTTCTTGTATAGCTTCAAACATGACCTCTGTTGCTTCTTGTATTGGATATGGTTCATCTTCGATTCGTATTTTGTTTTTTGAAACAATTGCACAATAGTATCTTCTTGGTAATCGAGTAAACTGAGCTCTTGTGGTTGGTCATTTATTTTAGCTAATGCCGCTTGTGCTGCTCCACAGCAATTTGATTCATGATCTTGGCCATTGCGAACCACTTTCCCGATTTCCCCCTCTTCAGTTATGCCGATATGCGGGCCGTAATAAATAAGCAATGCTCCCTCCTCCGGCATGTGATGTGCAAATGCCTGTACACCCGTTAGTCCGGTAAATGGAAATCCATCCAACCCTCCCAAATAGAATGGGCCTAGTAAACCACTATCTGATATTGGAAATTGCATGGCGTTTATATCATCGCTACAAATACTGTTGGCAGTCATTACTTTATCTGGATTGAAACCTATATGTTCCAGATATGCGATAACTTCTTTTTCAAGTATTTCAGAATAATTTGCGTTGGGGTAATATTCTCGGATTGTTTCAAGGTATGAGTTTTTCATAATTATTATTTCCTTACTTATTAGGCTTTTCGGTTTCCGCCCCGTTTATTTAAGTGGGTTCTGGTCTCCACTTTTTTAAACCTTATTTTTCTATAAAAGTAATGCTCAGTCCGTAGTTTAAGCATCGTTTCTTTTTTCTAAACTTATTTGTGTTTACGAAATAGATACAATCAATTACAAACCTTAAAAGAGGTAAATAAATATTCTTCTTATATGAAATAAAAAGCTGCGCTCATGTGTATTCTGTCCAGCCGCTGTGCGGGCTTTATTGATAATAAACGCATTGATGTTCTGGCGGACATGATACTTTCGCCGCTAGGTTTTGTCCTAACTTTTATCCTCCGCCACACTGGAATCTGCGGCACTCTGGCGCACAAGGCACGCCCTCCAGTCTCCCCGCTGTCACGAAATCTTAAACAAACGTTCATGTCTTTGTCACAGAAGAGTTTTATTCTTCGTCCTGAAGGTTAATGCTTTTCATCCCTGCAAAAGATCGTCACCGATTTTTGTAGAGTTTTCCTCTGGAGGATAAAGATATGAAACTGCTCTATTCCATTCATAAATACGACGTTTTCATGTTCACCTGGCTGATCAATGCCAGAATGCATTCCACCTTGACCAAGGCCAGCCGTTATATCTCGAAAACCGGCGACGGCCAGCTGTATCTGGTCATCATAGGCCTGTTATATTGGAGCGAAGGCTTTGAAAGCCCCTTTCTACACGCTGTCCTGTTGGCTTTTTTAATCGAAAGACCGATCTATTTTGTACTGAAAAACGGCCTGAGGCGCAATCGGCCGCAAGCCGCTTTACAAAACTTCCGCAGCACTATTACACCCTCGGATAAATTCAGTTTTCCATCCGGTCATACGTCTGCCGCTTTCATGATGGCGACGCTGCTCGGCTATTACTTACCCCCCTTAATGATCCTTCTTTATTGTTGGGCGGCATTGGTCGGCTTCTCCCGTGTGGTATTGGGCGTGCATTTCCCGACCGATACGTTGGTAGGCGTCATTTTGGGTATCGGCACAGCACTCTTTAGTTTGGGACAAATCGTAATATGAGAATTTTTTATGGCGTACAGGGCACCGGTAACGGCCACATCACTCGCGCACGGGTTATGGCAAAAGAACTTCATGCTGCAGGCATTGATGTTCATTTTCAATTTACCGGTCGCCCTGCGGATAAATATTTCGATATGGAAATCTTTAACGGCTACCAGTCGTGCCCTGGCCTGACCTTTCACACCGAGAAAGGGCAAGTCAGTTATTTGAAAACAGCGCTTGACGCCAAACCCATTACTTTTATCAAAGACATGAAGTCGCTGGATTTAAGCGGCTATGACTTGGTAATCAGCGATTTTGAACCGGTCACCGCCTGGGCGGCCAAAAGCCAGAAAAAGCCGGTTTTAGGCATCGGACATCAATACGCGTTTAATCATAAAATCCCCAGAGAGGGATCGGACCCTATCGCCGACCAGGTCATGAAGTATTTTGCCCCTGCCGATGTCGGTGTCGGTTTGCACTGGCATCATTTCGGCCAACCCATTTTACCGCCCATTATCGATACGCCCGAAACGCCAAAAAGCATTATCAAAAACAAGATCGTTGTCTATCTTCCTTTCGAAGACCAGAATGAAGTCATCCGGCTTTTATCGCCTTTCGAGAATTTCGACTTTCATCTTTATTCGCCGGAACCGGTGCCATCCAAATTCGGCCACATCACCTGCAATCCGCTGTCGCGCGACGGCTTCCAGAAAGATTTATACGACTGCGCCGGTATTATCAGCAATGCCGGATTTGAACTGGCCAGCGAATCGCTGCAATTGGGCAAAAAAATTCTGGCTAAACCATTGCATGCGCAAATGGAACAGATTTCCAATGCCGCCGCCTTGCAGCAATTGGGCTACGGACATGTTATGCATGATATGGACAGTTCAGTGATCGAACACTGGCTGCATGACAACCATGCCGTCCATATTACCTATCCCAATATCGCTAAAGTGCTGGTGCAATGGATACAGGACGGTATGCCTGAAATGGATGCTGATTTTATTGAAGCGGTCTGGAGTACGGTGGAAGTTTTACAGATTAAACAATAACATCCCCCTTTACATTAGTTACTAACCATTAAAAAAGGCTATATCATTAATTGTCGCTGGAGTGCAGGCTTTGCCTACATGGATGTAGGTAAGGGGCGTGAGCAGGAGCGGAAGCTTCGCCTGCGCCGGCAAGCAAAGCTTGCACTCCCGTTACATCCTGATAGCTCTTTTAGTCATTGAAAGCACTGTAAGCCGCAAGCGCATGTAAATACCGCTTGAATCCTTTGTCTTTTTCTAACAAGGTCCCGCGCTACGCCGACATTCCCGGACGAGAACACTAACACTTCGTCCGCGGTGTCCCGCTTTCATCCAGCACAACAATCGCTTCCTCGCAGCTGATTATATTTTCCTTATTGCTGAGAATATAATCGGCCAGGCGTCCAATAGCCTGCCAGTGAGTCGCTGAGCTTATGAACTGAAAGGCCTTGTTAAACAGCTCAACCAGCTTTTCTTCGTGCCGACTTCTGGCCGCGATAAAGCTATCCAGATACTCATAAACCTTTTCAAGATCCGATGTGCCGCCGTAATAATGCAAGGCATCGATGTTAACCAGTCGGGCATTAAACTGCTCATCATCGCGAAGCGCCACATGTTTTGCTTCCGCCAAAGGCCCGATCAGCAAATTGATCATATCCGCTTCAAAAGCGGTCTGGTAAGCATCTTGTTCAGCGGCTGAGAAGTAATGGGTGCTTTCAATCAACGCAACCGGCAGGCTGTGAATCAGGCGGCCTCCTTCCACGACTGCGGCAAAATGATCATAAGCCAGGCGGTTATCCGAAGAACTGTCTTTTGGGCGATCCAATGCCTTAATGGTGATTTGAAAATACACCGGAGGCAGTTGCTTTTGTTTATTGTAAAGATAAATGGCGGCAGCGTGGCCTGCCTCATGGAAGGCTATTTGTCTGATCAAATCGTGATCGTTAATGGTATAGGATGTATCAGTTTGGTAATTCCGTTTCATGATTTCACCCGTAAGCTAAAAAGATGCGGCCAGGGCTGCCGACCGCATTTAAAGGGGAAGGATAGCTAATAAACTCTAATTCCCTGAATAAGGAAGTCATCACAAGAGTTGCAAATATTCTAATGACTAAACCCCGCCTTGAAAATGTGACCGATTGACGCGCGACAATAAGCCGCGCAAATTGGCACGATACATGCTAAATATTTAAGTTTGCGTTATAAAAATGCTTCAAGGCCGCATAAATACTGGACTTAAACAAATCACTACCCGAGTTTCCAAGGCATTTAACACAGAAAAATAGGCCATATGCCATACAACCTTCTCTGACTTTCAACCCAACACAGGACCTAACATGACTAAATCAAAACTTATTGACCTATTGGCTAAAAAATGGCCGCATTTAGAGCGAAAAGAGGTGGAATTGGCCGTTGGCTGCATGATAGAGCAGATGAGTAAGGCATTGATGGCTAACGATAGAATAGAAATCCGTGGCTTTGGCAGTTTTTCTTTGCATTACCACCCGCCTTTTACAGGCCGAAATCCCAGAACCGGAGCGGAATTAAAATTGCAGGCCCGGTATTCACCCTATTTCAAACCGGGCAGAGAGCTACGGCAGCGAGTGGATTTGTTAAAAACAAGCTGCGAGATTAAACAGAAAGCCTAGTTTTTACTAAAACGGCTTGAACGGATTCCAATAATTCGATCTTTATATCAGGGACGATTACAACACCAAGCGGTGGTCAAGAAAGCTCTCAACCACCGTTCATCTTACCGGCTTTTTTATTGGCCGATGGATTGACGCATATGAGTCATTGCTTCTTCGGTATGCTGGGTACCGACATCGGCATGTCCTTGTTTAGCGTGAGCTATAGCTTCTTTTAAATGCTTAACCGCTTCCGTCATATGCACATGCGCCTCAGCATGTTCTTTTTCAGCCGCTTCGGCATGTTTTAAACCTTCTTCAGCATGCTTGAGCAACTGGTCGGCATGACCGTCTTGTCCATGAGCCGTAGCCATAGCCGAATGCTCCAGCGCTTGCGCTGTATGATGCTCGGTAGCGTTAGCCTGTGAGCTTAAGCCAAGAGCGATGGCCCCCATTAATACAGCAATAGATTTTAATTTCATGAGAATTTTCCTTAAATGATTAGTCAATGTTGCATCGTCATAGCGCCTATCGTCGTAGAAGACGTTTTGGCATCATGACTGGCGTTAGTATAGCGCATTCCGGCTGTTGCGTAAGTTAAGGCATATCCACACTCCTTTCGAAATTGTTTATAACGACTTTGCCGCCCGACATCACAAGATCGGGATATTCCAGTATTTTGAAAGAATGAACGGGGTCGCCCTGCACCGCAATCATATCGGCCGGTGCGCCGGGTTGCAGGGTACCCAGCAGCGGACTATTCAAATACCGGCCTGATTTCGATGTCGCGCTACGCAAGGCCTCAATCGGCTGCATGTTCGCCAGGTGCATCATAGCCAAAAGCTCCTGCGCATCAATGCCCCAGGGAATGTCGGGGTGCGCAATTTCAGCACCGTATAACAACTCCCCGCCCAATGCCGCAAAAGCGCGGGCATTGCGAGCGGCCCCCGTACACTTGGATAAGGTATCCAGCGTGGTGATTGTTTTTACCTGTTGCGATACCGCTTTTTTCAGCAACGCATCGGGAATAATGTCGCAAGGCACATGCGCCCATTCATCAATGCCTGCATCAATGGCGATCTTTGCGCCTTTTGCCTCGCCGATATGCGCCGTCACTTTGCGTCCCTGTTGATGGGCTTCATCGACTATCGCCTTGACGATATGTTCGGACAATAGCGGCCATGGCTTTTTTGAGCGGGAAGTCTTGCGATGGGGACCGCTATCGGCATGATGATGACTCGACCACGGCGCGCCCGCTTCGCCGCCCGGCTCCAACGCGACCTTAATCACAACCGCGCCGCCGTTAACAAGCGCGCGGACAGCCTCCCGCGCTTGCTGTTCGGTGGCAACGGCTATGGCGATATTTTCAGTCCCCAATTCCGGAATCGGGTAACCGCCGGGCGCGGTAATAATCGGCCCGGAGGTCAGTACACGCAAGCTGCCGTCGCCGCCATAAGGCGGGTGCAATGGCCCGCCTACATCCCGAATCGTAGTGATGCCGTGCTTTAGAACGGTATCGGCCGGAATATGTTGAAAGGCCAGATGGGCATGTAATTCGATGAAACCCGGCAGCAAGGTTGCATCGCCCAAATCAATGACTTTTGCCGCACCGGACTTGAATGCTTCGCGGGCGTCGATCTGTTCCACAACTCCACCGATCACCAATACCGAGGTATTCGTCCTCATATTATTGCCGTCGAAAACCCGCGCGGCATGAATAAGAACAGGTGTTTGCCCGGTTTCCTGGGCGATAATCGGGAATGAGGCAAAGGCTGTTAAGGTTGAAAACAATAAAAGTTTGATGAGGGAGTGTGTTTTCATTATCACGCGGTTTTGCATTTCATGTCCTTTTAAACAGAGCGTGCGCTATTCAATCAAGTGTTAGTAATGTTCGGCTTTGGATGCATAAAGTTTGTTTTGCTTTATTCCCGTTTGCGGCGCAGCGCGCTCATCGTTATACACAAATGCTCAAGTACACCTCGTTCCCACGTGCTACGTGGGAATGCAGTGCTGGACGCGCTGCGTCCCGTATACGCAGACGTTGCCCATGACTCGCGGCGCAGCGCGCCTTGACTGCATTCCCACGCGGCGCGTGGGAACGAGAAAATTACGATCAGGTTAATTAATAAGTAATTTCTATCCCGCCATAGAAAGACAGCGGCGCCCCCGCGTTTAACATCGAATCGCTTGCTGTAGCGGTGTTCATAATATTGGTATTGGCAACATACTTGGTATCCAGCAAATTCCGGCCTTCGAGAAACACCTTGTAATGATCATTGGACCAACCGGTACGCATGCCCAGCAGGCCGTAAGCATCAATCTTATAGGTATTCGCGTAGTCTCCCCAGCGCTTACCGACCACATCGAAAGTGGGCCCCATAAAGAAGCCGTTCGCATGGTGATAGAT
>scf_100011_pt705 | contig 17225 bp, 13 predicted proteins | sample Micenr1anaerobic_FD_49594 | JGI IMG/M metagenome (IMG submission 49594) | reverse complement strand
AAAGGTAGCTCCCATCAGGAATAGCTCCAATGATAGGAAAGCGGTAATCATCAACGGCGAGCCGCTTTCCAGCATCGGCTTTAACAGAAAACCCGACAGGAATGCGGCACTTCCGGCGATCAGCAAAACGGGCCGCCGTCCGAAACGGTCACCTGCCCAGGCCGATAGCGGCGTGGCGGCAGCCATAAACAGCACCGCCACACACAACATACCGAGAAATTGCTGGCGAGGGATGTGCAGCGCGGTGGTGCCGTAGCTGAGGGAAAATACGGTTGAAATATAGAACAACGCATAGCACACGACCATCGCCATCGCTCCCAGAGCCAGCGGGGCGGCATGGGATTTAAGTATTTCTTTGAGCGGCAAGCCGACTTGCTGGTGTTGCTGTAAGACTTTGGCGAATACCGGGGTTTCGGCCAAGGCCAGGCGCACATACAAACCGATCATGACCAGCACTGAACTGGCAAGGAACGGGAGCCGCCAGCCCCAGTCTTTAAACTCTTGATCGCTCAGAAAATGAGCCAGCAGCAAAAAACTGCCGGTCGCCAACAGAAATCCCACCGGCGGCCCCAACTGCGGAAACATGCCGTACCAGCCACGCTTTCCGGCCGGGGCGTTCTCGGTCGCCAGCAGCGCCGCGCCGCCCCATTCTCCGCCCAAGCCTATGCCCTGGCCGAAACGCAGCAGGCACAACAACGCCGGAGCCCATGCGCCGATAGCGTCATAGCCCGGCAACAAGCCGATCAATGTAGTGGAAACGCCCATCACCAGCAGCGATGCAACCAAAGTTGTTTTGCGCCCGATGCGGTCGCCGAAATGCCCGAACAGCGTCGCACCCAAAGGCCGGGTGAGAAACGCAACGGCAAAAGTAAGAAAGGCGCTAAGGGCTTGCGTTGTCGGGTTGCCGCCGGGGAAAAATACCGGGCCGATAACCAATGCCGCCGCCATGCCGTAGATATAAAAATCGTAGAACTCGATAGCGGTGCCGATGAAGCTGGCTAAGGCGATGCGGGTAACAGAGGGGGCGGTGGTTTTGGTCATAGGTCTGGTGCTTGGTTAGGTCAGGCGATGTGCATTGATCGGACTTTAGTCGTTATGCCGCACGGTTATGAATTGCGTTTTTTTAGAAAACCCTAACCCGCAGCTATCCTTAATCAACGCACAGGCATCTAAACAGATCGTTATCCCGGAATACTGGAATCCACGACATGAATGCAGGAGGTAGAGCAACGTAGGACGCAGGAGCAGTTGCCGAGAAGCCATGGAGGCAACGCTCTAGGTCTTGCTAACCGTTTATAAACCGCATGAAACTACTTATTGATCTGATTTTTCACATCCCTGTGATCTGGATCCCGGCACAAATCTGTCTGGAACAGATTTGCATTTACCCGAAGGGCGTCAGGCAGGATAGCCTGACGTGAATCCCTGCCGGGATGACGGCTTAACTCAATAACCACGCACTACAACAGGATAGCGAGATTACTCGGGGTCTATCCGAAAAGGCGCGCACGGCGCGCCCTACTGCCATTAGTCCAACTTAATCCAATCTTCCAGCGCTTCGATAATAGCTTTCGCCTGATCTTTACTGGAAATATTGAACTTTGATTTTTGCTTGTATTCGCCGTTTTGCTTCTGGTAACGGCGAATGGTGTATTTATCGGGACCGTATTCTTCTTTAGCCCGATTCCAGTCCTGATAACGGTACATCACCGTAGCCCATGCACCTTTGGTCAGTACTTTTTTATCCAGTTCCTTGACTGTTTCGATACCGCCATCTTCGTATGTTACGGTCAATTCATCTACAGTTTCAGCCATGTTATCTCCAGGTAATTTATGCAACAGCCGTTCAAGCGAACGGATGTTCCAGGATAATTGTTTCGTCTCTATCGGGACCGGTCGACAAGATAGCAATCTTAACGCCGACCAGCTCTTCAATTCTCTTGATGTAGGCTTTGGCGTTGTCCGGCAGTGCGTTGTAATCAGTTACACCGGCAGTCGTTCCCGTCCAGCCCGGCATGTCTTCAATGATCGCGTGACATTCTTCATACTGATCGGCACCTAAAGGCGCTGTTTCGGTAATGACGCCGTTAAGTCTATAAGCGGTACAAATGCCGACCTTTTCCAGACCGTCAAGCACATCCAGTTTGGTTAAACAAATGCCGCTCAGGCTGTTCATTTTTGCGGATTTGCGCATGGAGACCGCGTCAAACCAGCCGGTGCGACGTTTGCGCCCAGTGGTAGCGCCAAACTCATGCCCTACCGTACCCAAGTGATCACCGTTCGCATCATGCAATTCGGTCGGGAAAGGACCGTTACCTACGCGTGTCGAATAGGCTTTGGTGATACCCAGCACGTAGTCAAGATCAAGCGGCCCGATGCCGGTGCCGGTAGCCGCGCCGCCAGCGGTAGTGCTCGACGAAGTCACATAAGGGAAAGTGCCGTGATCTATATCCAGCAATGCGCCTTGTGCGCCTTCAAACAACAGGTTTTTGCCTTGATCCTGGTATTTGTATAAAACCTCGCTGACATCCGTCAACATCGGCTTGATTTGCTCGCCCAGTTTTAGCGCTTCTTCAAGACCCGTTTGATAATCAATGGGATCAGTGTGGTAGTAATTGGTCAGCATAAAGTTGTGGTATTCGACCAGTTCCTTAAACCTTTCGGCGAAAACCACAGGATTTAAAAAATCTCCGGCCCGCAGGCCTCGTCTAGCCGCCTTGTCTTCATACGCAGGCCCTATGCCGCGACCTGTTGTACCAATCGCTTTGCTGCCGCGAGCTATTTCACGCGCCTTGTCAATGGCGACATGAACCGGCAATATCAGTGTGCAAGCTTCGCTGATCAGCAATCTATTTCTAACCGGAATACCGGCTTTTTCCAGCAATTCAATTTCTTCCAGCAGGGCATCGGGCGATAAAACCACGCCATTGCCGATCATGCATTGCACATTTTCCCGAAGGATGCCGGAGGGAATAAGATGCAAAACCGTCTTTTCTCCCTGTATAACCAGCGTGTGCCCTGCGTTATGACCGCCCTGAAAGCGGATCACAGCTTCCGCCTGCTCCGTTAACAGATCAACCAGTTTACCTTTTCCTTCGTCACCCCATTGGGTACCGATGACTACGACATTTTTTCCCATAATTATTCCAAGCTTGCTAAGGGTCTAACGACCCAGTTTTGATGATCTTGTTCCAGGACGGCGGTACACTTAAGTTCCTGTGCAGTCCCGGTTTGCCCCGGCAGTTGTTGAACGACCGCCAGTCCTTCGGCGCGTAAATCCCTGATTTTTTCATGTAGCGCTGTATCGTCACCGTACGGCGCGAAAATCAAGGCTTGCTGTTGTTTTTTGTAGGATGCTTTGCCTAATGCCGACAATACTTTCAAGTCGGCGCTAAAGCCGGTCGCAGCACGCGCACGGCCGAAAATTGCGCCGATATTGTCATAGCGACCGCCTCTGGCAATCTCCCGGCCTACCGACGGCACGAAAGCGGCAAAAACCACGCCGGTGTGATAATGGTAACCGCGCAATTCAGCCAGATCGAAACTGATCGGTAACGATGGAAAACTGATCGCCAATTTATCCGCAATAGCTTCCAAATCCGCCAAAGCCTCTTTGACTTCACCATTAGCCGTCGCTAAAACGGCACGGGCTTTAGCTATCGTTTCCTTGCCGCCATTCAATTGCGGCAGTTTCAGGAACATAGTCTTTAATTCATCGTTGATGCTGTAACCGGCCATCAATTCCTGAAGCTCGGGTCTGGCCTTACGCTGCAACACGTCAAACAACTCGGCTTCCTGCGCGTCATCCAAGCCTGCCTGTTTTGACAGCGCCCGATAGATGCCGACATGGCCCAAATCAAGATGGACATTTTGCAAGCCGCTCATCGCCAGCATTTCCAGCATCAAGCGGATGACTTCTACATCGCTTTCCTTACCGGCGTGCCCATAAAGCTCGGCGCCTATCTGCATCGGGCTTCTGGTCTTTTCGAGCGGATCGCCTTTAGTATGCAAAATAGTTCCCGTATAGCAAAGACGGGTCGGCCACTCAGCATTAAGGTTATGCGCATCAATTCTGGCGACTTGCGGAGTCATATCCGCCCTCACCCCAAGCATTTCGCCGCTGATCTGATCGGTCAGTTTGAAGGTTTGCAATTCCAGGTCGTGTCCTGAACCGGTCAACAAGGAATCCAGGTAATCTATAAAGGGGGGAATAACTAATTCATAGCCCCAGCAAGCAAATGTGTCCAGTATCTTACGGCGCAAGCTTTCAAGATGCTTAGCCTCTTCCGGCAAAATCTCTTCTATGCCGTCGGGCAAAAGCCAAGAGTCTTTTTGTTGCATGTTTTGTATGTCCCACTCAAACAAAACGCCCCGCATGCGGAGCGTTGGTTACTGGTTCCCAAGCTAAAACCCGGGAATCGTGTTTTTAACTACTTCTGCTGTTTAAAGTATCTAAAGAAGTCAGAATCAGGATCAAGCACCATCATGCTTGAACTGGTAAAGGTCTTCTTATAGGCATTCAAACTACGATAGAAGGTGAAAAATTCAGTATCGGCGCCATAGGCTTTGGCGTAGATTTCAGCAGACTTGGCATCACCCTCGCCACGAAGCATTTCTGAATCCCGGAACGCGTTCGCCATAGTAACAACCCGTTGCCTATCGGCATCGGCACGAATTCTTTCTGCTGCTTCCGAGCCTTGTGAACGGAATTCACGGGCAACCCGCTCACGCTCCGCTTCCATTCTGCGAAACACGGAACTACTGACTTCATCCGGCAAATCAATGCGCATCACCTGAACATCGATAATTTCCATGCCCAAGTCAGCTGCAAGCGGTTTAGCGTTTTTAATCAGTATTTCACGAATAGCCTGCCGATCCGTCGAGACCAATTGCTGGATATTACGCTTACCGAATTCGCCCCGGAAAGCGTCTTTAATGATTTGATCCAGACGTAAATTAGCCTGATCTACATCACCGGCAACAACGGTATAAAACGTGGTTACATCGCCGATACGCCATTTAACGAAAGAATCAACAATAACGTTTTTCTTTTCAGCGGTTAAAAAACGTTCCGGTTTGGCTTCCATCGTTTGAATTCGTTTATCAAACTTTTTTACGTTGTTGATAAACGGCAATTTAAAATGCAGCCCAGGTTCGTAATCATTCTTTACGATCTCACCTAAACGAAACTTGATAGCTTTTTCTGTTTCACTGACGGTAAATATGCACATCATGCTGATAAACAACAATGCACCCAGACCTACCAATATTTTATTCTGTGTCATTAGCGTCCCCTTGCGTCACGGCCGCGCGTTGAAGTTCGCACAGCGGGTTGTGCCGCTTCAACCGCTGTTTGAGCAGGTTGTTCCGCTGTGCTTTGAGGAACATTGGGTTGTTGAATTGAAGGCTGATGCTGGATCATTTTATCTAATGGCAGGTAAAGCATGTTATTGCTGCCTTTAACATCAACCATCACGGTATTGGTTTCAGCCAATACCGATTCCATGGATTCGATATAAAGACGCTTTCTGGTCACATCCGGCGCTTTGGTATATTCCGTAAGCAATTTGGAAAACCGGTTTGATTCACCTTCTGCCTGAGCAATAACCTGTTCTTTATAGCCCTCGGCTTCTTGTATTTTTCTTGCCGCGGCGCCTCGTGCTTTCGGCACAACGTCATTGGAGTAGGCTTCCGCCTCGTTAATCAAGCGTTGCTGATCTTCACGCGCCTTGATGGCGTCTTCAAATGCGTTTTGTACCTGCTCAGGCGGCTGTGCATCCTGAAGGTTGACGCTGGTAACCTGGATGCCGGACTTATAGTTATCCATAACATCCTGAATCTCTTTCTTGATCTGGGCCACGATTTCGCTACGACCCTCGGTTAAAACAAAGTCCATTTTGCTGCTGCCTACCACTCCACGTTGCGCACTTTCGGTGACCTGCTTCAAGGTGGCCGCAGGATTCACTACATTGAAGACAAAATCCTTTGCGTCTTTAACTTGATACTGAACCGCCAAACGCACGTCGACAATATTTTCATCTTTGGTCAGCATTAACGCTTCTTTCGGCACCGAGCCAAGGGCCTGATCACTGCCGCCGCTACGATAGCCCACTTCGATATATCGTTGTTGTTTTACGTCAACAATATTGACTCGCTCGATAGGCGCCGGAAAATGCCAGTTCAAACCCGATTGGGTTGTCGCAACATACTTGCCGAATCGGGTTTCAACGCCATGAGTACCTTCATCGACAATATAAAAGCCGCTTAATCCCCATAACGCTAATGCGCCGACTACGACAAAACCAAGGCTTTTCAGTGGAGGAATACCGGAAGAGCTGCCATCGCCTTCTTTGCCGCCGCCAAAAAAACCACTTAACTTTTCTTGCAATGACCGTATTGCTTCATCCAGGTCAGGTGGACCTTTTTGGTCGCCACGACCACTCCAAGGGTCTTTCTTATCGCCGCCAGGCTCATTCCAGGACATAACTTTGCTCCATATAGGTTACTTAAACTTACCGATTCATGTTCGACATTCTATCGTAAATATCGGCGAAAGGCGAAAGGTACAAGGCGAAAGGCTAAAAACCGACTACTTTCGCTTTGTGTCTTTTACCTTTTACCTTTTTTAAAGCATTTCTTCAATTTCGACCGATTTCAGTAAACCCAAATACTTTGTATCGATTTCAATGGCTAATTCACAGCCGCCAAAATCATCGGTTTTCTCACTAATTATTCTGGCGCATGCAAATAATTTCGCCCTTATATCGCCTTGATCAGGCTGCAAATAACACGTTCTTTTAACCTTTGTATTTGAAAATATTTCGGCCAACGCCTGATAAAGTAAATCGACACCGGCCCCGGTTTCGGCGGACAACCACACCCGAACCGGATTACCGACATCATCCCGTTCAATTCTCGGTTGGATATCAGTCAATAAATCTATTTTATTGAAAACTTCAAGTTGCCTGACTTCATTGGCCTTAATATCTTCAAGCACCTGATTGACCTGGTAAATCGTCTCGGCCCTGTCATCACTGCTGGCATCAATCACATGCAACAATAAATCCGCTTCACTGGCTTCCTGCAACGTGGATTTAAACGCCGCCACCAATTCATGCGGTAAATGTCGTATAAAACCCACCGTGTCGGCCAAAACAATCTCGCTGCTATTGGGTAGCTTGCAGTTGCGCAAGGTCGGATCCAGAGTGGCAAACAATTGATCCGCCACGTAAATATCGGCACCCGTCAGCTTATTAAACAAGGTTGATTTACCGGCATTGGTGTACCCCACCAAAGAAACCGATGGAACTTCGGCTTTTTTTCTTTTGCTGCGTCCCTGATGTCTTTGTTTGTCGACTTTATCCAAACGCTGTTGAATCTGTTTAATGCGTAAACCCAGCAATCGCCGGTCGGTTTCCAATTGAGTTTCACCCGGACCGCGAAGCCCGATGCCGCCTTTTTGGCGCTCCAAATGCGTCCAACCGCGAACTAGCCGGGTCGACAAGTGCTGCAATTGCGCCAACTCAACCTGTAGTTTGCCTTCAAAGGTTTGCGCACGCTGGGCAAAAATATCAAGAATCAGTCCATTTCTATCGACCACCCGGACGCCCAAAAATCCCTCAAGATTTCTTTCCTGACTGGGTGAAAGCGGGTGATTAAATAGAACAATGTCAGCTTCATAGGTTTCGATAATAGCTTTAAGCTCTTCAAGCTTACCTTTGCCGACAAAATATTTTGGATCAGGTTTTTTGCGACTGCCTGTTACCACATAGACAGGATCGGTTCCTGCTGACTTAGCCAACTCTTTTAATTCTAGAAGATCTTCATGCATGGAACGGAGTGTCAGATGAACAAGGACTGCTCGTTCACCTGATTCGGGACGATCAAACAACTAAATACCCCACAGACGTGATTATAAAAAAACTTTTACTTTCCGTGCGCATGCAACTGCCCGGCAGATTTATCGACGGCAAAGGTCGCTCATACAAAGGGTTAATCATTCGTCACTGGAATCAGTGTCATGCGACAGTTTTACAGCTTTACTCGGCACGATGGTCGATATGGCGTGTTTGTAAACCATCTGGCTTGACGTGTTTTTTAGCATGACCACGTACTGATCAAATGAGTCTACCTTACCCTGTAACTTTATCCCGTTAACAAGGAAAATAGAAACAGGTGTATGCTCTTTTCTAAGGGCATTTAAAAATTATCCTGTAAATTTTGACCTTTTGACATCCGATTTCTCCTTATTATTTTAAAACTAATGATTAAGATAACTGCAATTACAAATCAATACAAATCAATACGCCGGTTTCAGAATATTTTTTAGCTAAAACTGTGCATATTCTGAGTTTTCCTGATTTTACCTTGTAATCACAAAATATAATGGGGGACATTTTTATAAATTCAAGCAGCTTACCCTGTCCATCGACGTGATCTTTGCAACCTTTTTTTATCCGGCGTTGCCGGCACTATCGGCTTTTAAATCCGCTGGACTGCTAAAAATAACCCGATTCAACTTTCCTCAACAACGGGAATCTTGCCAATTCTGGCTTGCCAGATCTTTGGCGCAATTTGATGCACCGAGGAGCCCGCAGTATCGACAGCGACCGTAACCGGCATATCCTCAACAACAAACTCGTGAATGGCCTCCATGCCGAGATCTTCAAAAGCGACAATGCGTGATTTACGAATGGCTTTTGAAACCAGATAAGCCGCGCCGCCGACCGCCATCAAATAAACGGCTTTATGCTTTTTAATAGCGGCAATTCCCTCCGGCCCGCGCTCGGATTTACCGATCATGCCGAGCAAGCCGGTTTTGTCCAGCATCAGTTCGGTGAATTTATCCATGCGTGTTGCCGTAGTCGGACCGGCAGGCCCTACCACCTCGTCGCGAACCGGATCGACCGGCCCCACGTAATAAATGAACTTGTTAGTAAAATCGACACTTTCAGGCAATGCTTCGCCTCGTTCAAAAAGTTCAGCCATGCGCTTGTGCGCCGCATCCCTACCGGTCAGCAGGGTGCCGCTAAGCAATAAGGTTTCTCCCGGCTTCCAGCTTTCCAGATCCTGTTGAGTCACGGTATCCAAATTAACTCTGCGGGCAGTAGCGCCTGCGTCCCAGGTAATTTCAGGCCAATCTTCCAGACGCGGCGGCTTGAATTCGGCCGCACCGCTGCCATCCAGAACAAAATGTACATGCCGGGTCGCCGCGCAGTTAGGAATGATGGCAACCGGCTTGTTGGCCGCATGGGTCGGATAATCGTTGATTTTAATATCCAGCACCGTGGTAAGACCGCCCAAACCTTGAGCGCCGATACCCAACGCATTGACTTTGTCGTACAACTCCAAACGCAATTCTTCAAGCGCATTGCAAGGGCCGCGCGCGATTAACTCATGAATGTCTATCGATCCCATGCATGCCTGCTTTGCCAACAGCATGGCTTTTTCAGCCGTACCGCCGATGCCGATGCCCAAAATGCCGGGCGGACACCAGCCCGCGCCCATGGTAGGAACGACTTTCAACACCCAGTCAACAATACTGTCGGAAGGATTGAGCATCGCAAATTTTGCTTTGGCCTCGGAACCTCCGCCTTTGGCGGCTATTTCGATGTCGAGCGTATCGCCGGGCACGACTTCCATGTGAATCACCGCAGGAGTGTTATCTTTGGTGTTGATGCGCTTACCTGCCGGATCGGCCAATATCGAAGCGCGCAAGAATATTATCAGGATGCCGATAAGCGCGTCGAACGCCCTCATTAATCATATCGGCGACACTCATGTCTGCGTCCCATCGAACATCCATGCCGATTTTTAAAAATACCGTAACAATGCCGGTATCCTGACAAATCGGGCGATGGCCTTCTGCACACATCCGGGAGTTGATCAGGATTTGCGCCATCGCATCCTTGGCCGCCGGATTCGCTTCTTTTTGGTAGGCCTCATGCATGGCCTTGATAAAGTCCAGCGGATGATAATACGAAATATACTGCAGAGAATCGGCAATGCTTTGAATAAGATCGTCTTGACGAATGATGCTCATCGGAGGTTCCCTGCTATATAGCGGCTAATAATTCAGTTGGCGTATTATATATGATGGATGTAGCGTTTCCGGACATTATTCGATACTAACTGACACAATCAATTCAACGTTTACCCGCACCGGGTACTAGAAAAACGGATTGTTATCCAAGGCAAAGCCCGCGGCGTTCCTGTGCCCTCCTCCGCCAAAACTTAAGGCCAGATGACCTACATCGTAATCGCCGATTGAACGGAGCGAGAAAGTCCATTGTTGTTTTCTGCCGTCATACTGATACGTCATCCCAAACGTGCCTGATTTTTCGGCCAACACATGACCCAGATCGCTTGAGAATAATGACGGCGCATTAACGGCAAGCCCGACCCGACCCGCCACCGAAACGCTATGCGCTGATTTGGCGAGCCTTTGCACCATCCTTGCAACACATTCAACCTGTATGCGGCCTACCGTCAACAGTTCCGCCAGATCAAGCGCGCCTATTTCGGAAAAAGCGATGGGCATGCTTTCATACAGCGCCGTTGTTATTTCCCGGGTACCGTCCAGCTTGAAGCGCCAAAGGTCACGATCTTCGATATGCAGCAGGATCTTAGGCGGTTTCAGGTCGTGGAAAAAATACTGCCAAGCCAAGACGCATCCACTCCGTGACATATCGAAATTGATCGACAGGTTTTCAGGAGGCGGTTGTAGCTTAAAAAAGCTATCGCATTGTTCCATCGCGGTCATATGGTGATCAATCAGAATGATCCGGCCTGCTTTCGCTGAAGCATCGACCAATAACTGGGGCGAGTAGGAATAATCCAAGATATAAAGTGTTGCTCCCGGTTCAAAATCGGGAATATCGTCGCCATAGCGAGCCGGAATGTAACGGACTTGATTACCCAACTTGCAAAATGCGCTCCATGCTGCGCCTAAACCATCCAGGCAATCGGCATGATAAATAACTAAGGTTTCATTGGTTTCTGACATGCTCTTTTAAAAATTCCCTGTGTCGCTGAATGAGTCTAAGGCTATTGCCCCGCAATTTGACTACATTTTACACGACCCAAGTCCTAATCATAAGCACACACTCTGATTTTCAGGCATCAATCCCGAAAAAACCGGCTTTACAGCATCGCCCTACTCATAATGGCGAAACGAATTTACAATCAGGAAACTGCGTTGATATGACGCATCAAGAAATTTGGTTTGACCAGCCCGACGAGCTGAATATTGGATTTTGCTTGTAATGTAACCGATGGCCCGTTGGATACCGCCACCCCGGTTATGATGCTCAAACTTGTTCGATGCGAAACACAGAGGATATTCAGGTGACTTTTAATGTACCGACATTAACCGCGTTTACTTGCTTTACCGCTGTTACTTAATGGTAATACTACTTCGTTACGACTTAGCGGCGTGATTTCTACAGACCCTAATCCCCGGATACCGAGTTCTTTTGCGGCAGCATAGGATAAATCCATATCGCGTTTTCCGTGAAAAGAGCCTCTATCATTGATACGGACAACAACACTACGATGATTTTTCAGGTTGGTAACTTTGGCGTAAGACAAAAGAGGTAACGTTTTGTGTGCGGCAGTCATCGCATACATGTCGTATTTTTGACCGCTGGCAGTTTTTTTGCCGTGAAACTCAGGGCCATACCAGGAAACCGTACTTCGGTGATTATCCGACTGGGGCTTGGCTTTATGGGTTGTTACCAACGCGTGTTTGGAAGCTTTATGAACCGGGCGATGTTCGGACGCTTCGGCTGTTTGTATGGGGTTAACAAAATAACTGCATATAAAAAAACAGGAACTGCTAGCATGATTTTATTCATAGGGTAGAGCCTTTTTATTTAAATCTGGCTCGATTTTAACTTAACAAGTCTTAAGCTTAGCTTAAACGCGCAAAATCAATGCCTTATAAAAAACTCTTGAAACTACAATACGGAGAAGTCAGTTAAGCATCTTAGTTGGGGCGACTACCGGGCTATCATAAGCATCAACTTCAGCAAAAAATCCGTATATTCAATCAATAAAATGCAAGCGGATTAATTAATAAACCACAATACACACAAAGTCTTTACCTTGGTTTTTTCTCGGCACCTGCTCCATGCGTCGCCTAAAGCGCCTACTGTGGGCGCTGGTTTTATACCTTAAATCGCCCCCAGCCCTAAATTTTTACCGCCTCAGCCTGACAACCATAAACTTGCGCAATTCCTCCAACAGCAGCATCGCCAAGCCGAAGGGCAGTATAAACAGCCATACTTCGGGCGCAATCGGCAGGGTGCCGAAAACCAGATTGCCCCAGGCGGTATAGTCGATAATCAGGATCAGCGCGGCTTCCAGGGCGATACCCCAGAGTATGATGCGGTTGTCGAACAAGTGCGCACCGAACACACTGCGCCCCGGCGTTTTACAGAGGAAGACATTGACTATTTGCGTGACGATAATGGCGCTCAGACAGGCGGTGGTGGCCTGAAGATATAAAGGGTCTTGGCTTTCCAGGCTCTCGCCCCATCGCCAACCGCCGCTGTGCAGCACAAAGAAATAAGCCGCCATAGAGACAACAGCTTCCAGCATACCCAAAAAAAGATAAGCGCGCAGCAGCAAACGCCAGTCGAGCAACCGCTCATTTCGCGGGCGCGGCGGCCGACTCATACTGCCCGGTTCGGGCCTGGCCGCGCCGAGCCCCAGAGCCGGCAGCATGTCCGTCCCCAAATCGACCGCCAGAATCTGGATGATGGTCAAGGGCAGAGGTATCTTGAACAGGGCGAAGGCCAGATAAGGGATAACTTCCGGGATGTTGGAGGTGAGGATATAAGCGAGAAACTTGCGAATGTTCTCATAAACGGCACGTCCTTCCTCAACGGCGGCGATGATGCTGGCGAAATTATCATCCAACAGAATCATATCGGCAGCGGCCTTGGCGACATCCGTTCCGCTGATGCCCATCGCAATGCCTATGTCCGCCAGTTTCAGCGCCGGAGCGTCATTCACGCCGTCGCCGGTGACCGCAACAATATGTTTTTCTTTTTCAAGGCGGCGACGATGCGCATTTTCTGATCGGCGCCGACTCGGGCAAAGATGATGTCCGGCGCATCCAGAGCCAGACGCAGCTGGGTTTCCGACAACTTGCGTAACTGTTCGCCGGTAATCACCACCGGATTATCCGTTTGAATCTGGCCGATCTGCCGACCAATCGCCAAGGCGGTATGCGGATGATCGCCGGTCACCATGATGACTTTGATGCCTGCCTCCCGGCATTTGCGCATGGCTTCCGGCACCTCAGCCCTGGGCGGGTCTTCCAGCCCGACCAATGCGCATAGAATAAGGTCTTGCTCCTGCGTTTCGCCGTTATGCTCCGCTTCCAGCTCGCGCCAGGCAAAAGCCAGTACCCGCAAACCCTTGTTTGCCATCTGTTCCTGGGCGCGAATAAAATCCTGCCGGATTTCCGCCGTCAGCGGCGTTATGCCATCGCCGGTTTGCACCTGCTTACAGAGCGGCAACACCATTTCCAGAGCGCCCTTGCAATAAAGCACCACGCCTTTGGGTGTCTGATGAATGGTAGAAAGCCGTTTGCGGTCGGTATCGAAAGGCACTTCGTTGATCTTGGGATAAGCACAAGTCTCACCCAGACAGGTCTTTGCCATACGCACCAGAGCAATTTCCATAGGATCGCCCAATGACTGCCACTTTCCGGCAACCATGGTTTCTTTCAGGTTGTGGCAGAGCAGCGCATCCTCAAAAAAACGCCGATAGGTAAGCACCAGTTGCGGCTGCCGCCGTATCTCTGTAGTCGCAAATATTTTCCCGCCTAGATAAAGCGAACTCACCGCCATACGATTTTCGGTCAGGGTGCCGGTCTTGTCGGTACAGATCACCGTCGCCGATCCCAGCGCTTCCACCGAAGGCATGTGCCGAATCAGCGCGTTACGCTTAGCCATGCGCTGGGTCGCCATCGCCAGCGATAAGGTGACCGTCGGCAATAAGCCTTCCGGCACGTTGGCGACGATAATGCCGATGGCGAAGATGAAGTTTTCCCAGAACGACAGCCCCATGCTGCGTCCGATAAGGAAAAATGCCACGCCCAGACTAACCGAGATCAAGGCAATAAGGCGGCTCAGTCGCACGATTTCCAGTTGCAACGGTGAAACCGTTTTAACGGCGGTTTGCGTTAAATGGGCGATCTTGCCGAATTCCGTATGCATTCCGGTCGCGAATACCACCGCCCTGCCTTCGCCCGACACTACCGATGTTCCGGCCAGCAAAGTGTTGCGGCTATGCTCCAGGTTTTCTTCCGCTGAAGGTTCCGCATCCCGTGCCTGCGGCAGGGATTCGCCGGTGACGGTGGCGTTATTGACGCGCAGGGAAAAGGCTTCAAGCAGGCGGCAATCCGCCGGCACATTGTCGCCTTCCTGCAATAAAATGGCATCGCCGGGCACCAGGTCGGCGGCCAAAATCAGACCGGCCTTGCCCTCTCTCAACACCTTGACGTAATAAGGCAAAAGTTTTTGCAGGGCGGAAATGGCGCGTTCGGCGCGATACTGTTGCCAGAACGAAAACAGGCCGTTGATCAGAATGACACCGAGTATGGCGTAGCCCAGAGTAGCCATGCCGCCGCCCGGCTGTTGGGATTCGGCGAAAAACGCCAGGCCTGCCGCCAGCCAGAGTATCAATGCGAAAAAGTGAATGAATTCCTTGATGAAACGGAATATCAGCGATTCGCCCCGCACCTCCTCGACCCGGTTCGGTCCGTACTCGTCCAGACGGTATTCGACCTCAGCCTGCGACAGTCCGTCATGGCTGGTTTTGAGGCTTGCGAGCGCCTCGTCGGCAGTGAATTGGTGTATTTTCATGGCAGTCCGATTAAAACAGCTACTTACCCAGCTTTAGCGAGACATCCGCTCGCCGGTCTAAAATACCACGGACTTCATGATTCTTTCATCAGCCGAATTGCCAAGTATTGTATTATTCCAACTTTTTTAAGATTTCAGGAGTCGATTATGAACAACTATGAGCAGAGTAAAAAAGCCAGACGTATCGCTTCGGTGGTTTACATTTTAATAATGGCGGTGGTTATGGGGGGAACCTACCTGTCGCAACAACAAAAAGACGCGGCTGATAAGGTATCGCAAAATTCACCAAGTCTTTAGGTGCTACCTTTTTAAAAAAACCTGTTGTGGTGAATTTTCGCCGCCAGGCAATCCACCGCGTTGAGCGTCGCCTAAAGCGTCTACTTTGGGTGATTGGCAGTTTGCTGAGCGAAACCGCCCTACCCGTTACGGACTTGGATTGATGCGGTTCACTTTGTTCACCGCATCCTGCCAACTGCTCGAAATAATTTCCTGTTACATTGAAAAGACTACCTTTTCCCCTGTCAAAAGCGGAGGGTAGTTAACTGTTATCTTTCACCCTTAACACCAGTTTACTCAGCGCCGGAAGGACAATAAACGTACAGACCATGATCCAGAATATGCCGATGGTGATGATCAAACCCATGCTGGCGATGCCCTGATGCGGCGAGAACGCCAATCCGGCAAAGCTGGAAGCGGTGGTCAGTGCGCCGTAGAACATGGCTCTGGCGGTGCTGGATTGATAGATATTCTGCTCTTCGGAAAGCGAATGGTGCAATTTTTCAACCATATGAATACCGTTATCGACGCCCAGCCCCATTAGCAGCGGCAGGGCGATGATGTTGGCAAAATTAATCGGTGTGTTGGTGAGCACCGCACTCGCCATGGTAAATAGCCCTGCCAATATCAACGGTGTCATGACCAGCAGTGTGTCGATAATATTGCGCCGAATCGCAAACAATAACAGCGCGATGGTAACCAGTGCGATCACAATGGCTTCCTGAAAAGCTGAGACGACTTCTTTCATTGATTCCCAATACATGATCGGCAAGTCAGTGGTTTCAGGCGCGACCGATTGCACTTCGGTAATAAATTCCACCAAACTGGGCAAATCATTCAGGTCTTTTTTAGGAAAAATCTGGATACGGTACGAACCGTTCTTGCTCAGCCATTTGTCCTTGATATCGGCAGGCAGATCAGCCAGGGTGACCTGTCTGGCATTGAAACCAGCTGACAACTCACTCATAAGGCTCGGCAATGTACCGAGCAGCGTGGCCTGCACTTTTTCTATGAACATGCCCCGGCTGGGCTGTTGCCGCGCATCAAGCTCGATCAAAATATCCTGCAATTCGTGTTTAAAATTGGTTAACGCGGTGCGCTCACGAGCATCGGTCTTTTTGAGGTAGGATGGCATCAATGGCTTTTATCAGACGGTTAATGCCCGGAACCGGGTCGTTATCGGTCTTTAATGCAGGAAAATTCTGCGTCTGTGCGCCGAGCATCAAACCCATTTCTTCAATCAAGGCCAGTTTGTCTTCCTGATCGGTCGGTTGAAAATCAAAAAGGCTGACGGTTTTATCGACCGAACTTAATGTCGAAAGTTTTTTCTCCAAAGCTTTAGCGCTATTTTCATCCTTGCCCAGAACGGTCAAGGTCATCGGCGTGGTCTCCTTGTCTTTCATCAGATTCTTGAACGCGATAACCGATTCGGTATTAGGGTCGCGCAGGTTAATCGGATTAAAATCAGTCTTCACGTGAAAGATCAGTGCGACGGAGATAATAGCTATGACCAAGGTCGCGATGGAAATCGGTTTGGCGTAATGGAGCGGTAAGATAGCCAACTTTCCCGACAGTTTTGCCAGTCCATTTTGGACTTCATCCTTCTCGAACTTTGCCGGAGCCGGAAGGACTCTTAACAGCGCCGGTAAGGCAATCAATGTTATTAACAGGCAGATAAACAGACTGGTACCGGCCAGCAGACCAAGTTCGGATACGCCTTTATAATCTGTCGGGATAAACGCATAAAGCCCGATGGAGGTGGTGCCTGCGCATAATAACAACGAAGGAGCTGTGCTCGTTAATGTGCTTCGCAGTGCCAGATCCTTATGAATATGATGCGTCAGGTTGTCCCGGTAGCGCAAACAAAAATGAATCGCATATTCCACGCCCAAGCCGATGTTGGATACCGCAAAAGCAACTGAAATCAAATTTAATTCTTTTACGGAGAAGGCCGCGAACGCCCGCAAAAAGCATACCCAAGGCCAGCGTCATTAACGTCGCTACGGTCAGCAAACGGAACGGTAGGCAACCAGTAAAATAAACAACACCAACACAATCGAGAAAATGCTGGCG
>scf_100011_pt167 | contig 17456 bp, 18 predicted proteins | sample Micenr1anaerobic_FD_49594 | JGI IMG/M metagenome (IMG submission 49594) | reverse complement strand
TTGACCTGGGTTACCGTGCCTTGCAACTGGTTGCGCGCCGAAAGCCGGTAGCCGCCGAAATCGGTAACGATGATGATTTGCGGGGCTTTGACCAGGGCGATAACTTCAATGCCGGTTTTGATCGCCAGCTTTTCGACGGATTCCTTGGTAATGGAGGCGACGATGGTTTCGCCGCCCTTTAAGCCGACATGAACTTCGGCATTGACCGCGCCGATGAGCACTTCAGTGACGGTACCTACAAACTGATTACGAGCACTTGCTTTCATGATGAATCTCCGGGGTGTTGGTTAATTTAATAGTGATGTACCCTTGATCTGCGCATAAACCGCCATGCCGATCTGCAAACCCAGCAACAACGCCGATTTGCGGGTGATGTGCGCCAGCAGCGCCTGATCGCCGACCTGCAACCGTATTACGCTCTGGCCGTCGCGACCGTCGGCGATGCCGGTGATGGTCGCGGGCAGCACATTGAGTATGCTGGTAGCGGTTGGCGCTTCAAGGGCGATGCTGACGTCACGGGCGTAAATCTGTACCCGTAACGGTGTGCCGATCTCTGCATCGACCGCCGGTAGGCTAAGTGAACCTCCGGCAAAGGCGACGCGGGTCAGATGATAGTCGGCTTCATGTTCGGCGACGGTCGCCTGCCAAACCGTGGCGGCTTCCCGGTCTTGCGCCAGCGGCACGTCGAGACGGCTTTGCGTTTCCGATAGCGGCCCCGAAGCCAGCGCCCGACCGTCTTCCATGATCACCAGCGTGTCGGCCAGTTGCGCGACTTCCTGCTGGGAATGGGTGACGTACAGCACCGGAATGTCCAGTTGCTGATGCAGGCGGCTTAAAAACGGCAGGATTTCCTGCTTGCGTTTGAAATCCAGCGACGCCAGCGGTTCGTCCATCAGCAGGACTTCAGGGTTCAACGCCAAGGCCCGAGCGATGGCGACCCGTTGCCGTTCGCCGCCGGACAAGTGTCCGGGCATGCGCTCAAGTAAATGACCGATGCCCAGCAGTTCAAGGGTTTGCTCCAGTTTGACCGTGCCCGAATTGTGTTTAATCCGCTTCAAACCGTAGTGCAGGTTATCCCGCACCGTCAAATGCGGAAACAGGTTGGCTTCCTGAAACACATAGCCCAGCGGCCGTTTATAAGTAGGCAGGAACAGGTCGCGCTCGCTGTCCTGCCAAGTATTGCCGTTGATTTCCAGAAAGCCCTGCGGCGCGCGTTGCAGTCCGGCAATGCAGCGCAGCAGGGTGGTTTTGCCGGAGCCGGAATGGCCGAACAACACCGTAATGCCGGTGCCGGGCAGCTTTAAGTCGACGTCCAGTTTAAAGTCGCCGTAATCGAGCTGGAAGCGGGCCTGGATTGTAGTCATGTTTATCACTTAAGCGGGTGGGCGACGGGTTGCGTTTTCAGTACGGTATACAGCACCATCAGCACGCTAAACGAAAACAGCATCAAGATGCCGGCCAGCCAGTGGGCTTCGGTGTATTCCAGCGCTTCGACATGGTTGTAGATTTGCACCGACACCACGCGGGTTTTGTCGGGAATATTGCCGCCGACCATCAGCACCACGCCGAATTCGCCGACGGTATGGGTGAAGCCCAAAATCGAAGCGGTCAGGAAACCGGGTTTCGCCAGCGGCACAATCACGCTGAAAAAAGTATCCAAAGGACCGGCGCGCAAGGTTGCGGCCGCCTCCAAAGGCTGTTCGCCGATGGAGGTGAACGAAGCTTGCAACGGTTGCACGACAAACGGCAACGAATACAGTACCGACGCCACCACCAATCCGGGAAAGGTGAACGGCAAGGTGCCCAAACCCAGCCAAGCCGTAAATTTGCCGATTGCCCCGGCCGGGCCCATCAGCACCAGCAGATAAAAACCCAATACCGTCGGCGGCAGCACCAGCGGTAAGGATACCAGCGCATTACAGATGGATTTCCATCGCGATGTCGTGCGTGCCAGCCACCAGGCCAGCGGCGTTCCGAACAACAGCATCAGCAACGTGGCGATGCCTGCAACTTTGAACGTCAGCCACAACGTGGCAATATCGGCGGCGTTTAACATGTTTATAATTTAGTTAGCCAAGTCGTAACCGTATTTCCGGATAATCGCGAGCGCTTCCGGTGATTTTAAAAATTGCAACAATGCCGGTGCAGCCGGATTTTCCGCCCCGGTTTTCATCAGTATCGCATCCTGGCGGATCGGCTTATAAAGATCGCTTGGGATTATCCAGCCTGAGCCGCCGGCGATCTTGCCGTTATCGATGACTTGCGAGAATGCTACAAAACCCAGCTCGGCATTGCCGGTGCTGACGAATTGGTGGGTTTGCGCGATATTTTCGCCCTGTACGAACAAGGGTTGCAGTTTGTCGAATAGCCCCCGGTTTTTCATGACTTCAACCGCTGCCGCACCGTAAGGCGCCAGTTTCGGATCGGCCAATGCGATATGCTTGAAACCGCCTTTACTCAGGACTTGCCCTTGGTCATCGACTAAACCCGGCGTTGCTGACCATAGCACCAGTTTTCCAAGCGCATAGGTGAAGCGGGTGTTAGGTACGGCCAATCCCGATTGTTCGAGTTTGATCGGGCCTTTGTCGTCGGCGGATAAAAATACTTCAAACGGTCCGCCGTTTTCAAATTGCGAAACGAATTTGCCGGAGGAACCGAACGACAAATTGGCCTTGTGACCGGTGGACTTTTCAAAAGCCTCGGCGATTTCGGTCATCGGCTTGGTGAAATTGGCTGCGACGGCGACCAAGGTTGTTGCGGCCGAGCTGATGGACGTAGTCAGCAGCAAGCCTAATAATAAAATGGAACGGGAAGCGGTGCTTTTTAACATGTGTATCTCCGGGAATTACTCACGATGGAAGATTTTGCGGTATTTAAGGCATTTTTGGAGCGACTCCTGCTCGCCAACGCCTTAAATACCACAGGACTATTTAAAATGTTAAATCTATTAAGTCGATGGCTTAAAATCTCAACTGGCTTGTGACAAAGAAGTAGTCAGTGTCAGCTCCAGGCGTAGTTGCGAAAGCCGCCCCGGTCTGGGCCGCGCCGGTTGCATTGGTTTGTTTTGCCGATTTGGCAAAGTCCCCTTTAAATAAGTGATACCAGCCCGCGTCAAAATTTAGGCTGCTGTTAAAGTTGTAACGCCCGGTAACGCCTATTTGGTCTCCGACATAACTGCCGTTACCTCCGGCAAGACCCGGAGTGGTGCCCGCTGTACAAGCCGCCGCGCCCCAGCAATCTTGACCCTCAGCCAGCCATATTAAGCGCTGTTGGAGCCTGAATGACATGTCATTACGGGGTGCAAAATCCAGTTTATAGCCGGGCGAATTGATGTTGGTGCGTTGAAACGCCCCATAGATACCGGCAGGCCCAAAATCGAAGTCCGAGGCGCCGTAAAGCGGATCGAAGCGTGAGTCTTCAGCGCCGGCCGAGTTGTTCTTCCAATTTTTATTGCCGCTCGCGTAGTCGTGTTCCAAATAAAACCTTGGCGACCAGGGTAAGTCAAAACTATAACCCGCTTCGATATGGGAAGACCAGGCTTCATGTTGTTTTTCAGTGTTCGCAAAAGCGCCGGTCGCTGCATACTTGACGGTACCGAATTGGCCCATGCCTTCCGCGGTAAAGTCATAGGTACCTTTACTGGGTTTTTGGTAAATACGGATGCCGGGCGTGAAATAACGGCGGTTTCGAGTGGGATTAAGTCGGCTGTCCCCTTCATCGAGATGATAAAGATACACTTCGGCATTAATTTCTTTGTAAAGTCTGCTGCCTTCTAAAATTCCGCCGGAAAACCAAGTCCGGGTATCTTCTTCATCCCACTGATGATGGTTAAGCAAATCTGCATTAGGCGTAACTGAATTGTAGTTTGGGAATCGGAGCACTGGCATCGTTGCGAAAGCATTGAATTGCCAGTGGTCGTAATCGATGACTCTTACCCGAACGCCGGTAAAATTGTTGACGGTATTCCGGAAGATAGGTCTTGCTATCAGTCTTCGGCTACCCAAATCCATGGTTTGACGCCCCGCTTTGACTTCAATACCTTTTCCGCTGAAAAACAAATTTTGATCAGTCCAGGACACGTAGCCTTGGGCGAAATCCAAGGTATCGACCGAAGAGTTATTGGGAGGATTCGGCGTATTATTGGTGCCGTCATCCGAGAGAGTCGTCCTGGCATCCATGAATTCCGCTGCAAAACGGAATTTACCCAGTTTGGCTTGTATCCAAAGGTCGGATTGAAGCGCAATTTGCTGGTCGCCTCCGCCTGCCTTAGGGGCAGGACTGGGTTGTGATGCCTTGAATGTATCCGACACGGATTCGTACCGGGTTCTTTGTTCAACGCCCACCGATAACCATTCGGGCAAACCGAGCGTATCGTGCAAATTCCACACCGGTTTCTCATAGCTATTACCTAAGAGAGGGTCCTGCATCATAAAATTGTAAGCGGCCATTGGCGCTCGGCTATAGCTTTGCGGTGGTTCTGCGGCATGGACATCATCAAGGCTATATCCTAAGCAAAGGCCGCCGGTGACAATTAAACTGAGTGTATGGTTAACAGTAACGCCGGTAAAAGATTTTCTTCGCATCATCAATGACCTATAATTGTAATTATAATGTTCACATCGACGCTGATTCGTCGATGTATACAGCGTCTTATTCGGGAAAACTAAAAATAAGACACGGCTCCAGTTTAACAGCGTTATGTATCAAAGTACATAACGCTGTGGGTGACAATGTTTCTTGGAGCAAGTGACGTGCCAATTATTAACATGGCGGTTACATCATTGAATTGTTTTGATTATTGTTTTGCGTCAAAAGAGTAAACAATGTTGTGTTTCAAACATTTTGTTCTGTTCTGTAGGCTTAATGACAGCGCAGTGACTTAACACTGTCCTCACACCATTAGGGAAATAATGATTAATTCAATTCTTGTACCGCAACACAATCATTTATGGCTGACAGCTTAAACCACAACAATATTTCAACAGCCTGGGTCGATGGCGAATTGCGGTTAGTCGGACTGGATAGCCGCATGATCGGCTTGCTAAGGGCGATAGATCAAAGCGGCTCCATCAATCAGGCCGCCAAGCAGATGGGCTTGAGTTACAAAGGCGCCTGGCAAATTATTGAAAGAGCTAACAACGGCGCGCCGAAAACATTAGTCAGCACCGCCACGGGCGGCAGCAAAGGCGGCGGCACCTGTTTAACCGAGGCCGGACGCTCTTTGCTGGCGCTGTTTACCCGCTTGGAACAACAGCATCGGCAGTTTCTCGATCAGCTCAATCGTAGTCTCGCCGACGACCCGGATACGGTCTTGTTGTTGCAGCGTCTGGTGGTTAAAACCAGCGCCCGTAACCAGATTTTTGGCTGTATTACCGCGATTCAAGCCGGTGCGGTGAATGCCGAGGTCAGCGTGAAATTGAAAGGGGGCGAACAGGTTATTACCTCCGTAACCTTGACTTCGCTTAACGATCTTGGCTTACAGGTCGGCGCCGATGCGGTATTGTTGGTCAACAGCGCCGACATAACGCTAACAGTCGATTCCGATTCCAACCGCTTTCCGGCAACTGCTCCTGCGTTGCTCTACCTCCTGCATCCATGCAATCGTTTGTCCTGTAGTGTGATTCGCGTCCAACAGGACGAGGTGAATGCGGAAGTGATTGTTTTATTGCCCGGCGGCGAAACGCTGGTTGCCATGGTTACGCCGCAAAGCGTACAAAGCCTGGCGCTTATGCCCGGCATGCCGGTATGGGCGATGTTTAAAAGTAATGCCCCGGTTCTGGGCGTCATGTCTCCGCTTTGATAACGGTTAATCCATCTTCAACAACCGAGCGTTCATTATATGAATTCAAGCGTCTGGATTTTTTATTGTCCGTCAAGTGTCAACGTTCAACCGGATTGATATAATGACAGTCGATTTTGTACTGCGAAGCTGGAACGCTTGGGCCCCCGGAATGAGCTGTCACGAAGATTGGCAAAAGTGGCACGACCATCAGACTTTTGCCCAAGAGGAAAAAGCGGCCATACCGGCTGCGGTGCCCAAGATACTGCAACGCAGATTAAGCCCATTAGCCAGAGCGGTTTTTAATGCCGCGGACGGTTGTATTGATAGCGATAAGTCATTACCCATTGTTTTCAGCTCCGCCCATGGCGAAGTGAATAAGTCATTGGAGATGCTAAAAAGCATGCAGAAAGGTGAGGAAGTTTCTCCGACAGCCTTTAGTTTGTCAGTTCATAACGCCATAGCGGGATTGTTTTCAATAGCCTATGACTGTCACCAGGAAATTACCGTGATTGCGCCGGGCCAGGACGGTATTGCTCCGGCGTTTATTGAAGCCCTGGGGCTTTTGCAGGAACACCATAGCGAGGTGCTGATCGTGTTGTATGATGAACCGCTATCGGATTTTTATCCGTCGTTGCCGTTTGCGCTCAATGCGCCTGCCATTTGTGCGCTGGCTTTAAAAGTGTCTTTAACCGGGAACGGCTTGCCGTTGCAATTTAACAGCTCATCCGCGCATCGCGACGATGGCGAGCAGGCTTTGCAGATACTCTCTTTTATAAAATTTCTTGTTGCCGACGATAACGCGTTGGCGCTGGGCAATCATAGACATAGCTGGGAATGGCACAAAAAATAGCGGCAAAATTAGGCTATGGCTGGCGTCTTCTGGCAACAGGATTAAGTTTTTTAGTTTTGGCGTCGGCGGTTTATTGCTGTGGGTCTTCGTGTTTCCGGTGTTGTCGCTGTTGCCCGGCAATCGGCGGCAAAGAGTCAGCCGAGGCCAAAAAACGGTGAGTTACAGTTTTTATGTGTTCATCGGTTTGATGCACCGGCTGGGGGTGATGACTTACGAAATCGTGGGTTTGGAAAAGCTTAACCGCCCCGGCCAATTGATTATCGCCAACCATCCAACGCTGGTCGATATTGTATTTTTGATCAGCCGGATCAAACAGGCTAGTTGTATTGTCAAAGCCAAGCTGTGGCATAATCCGTTTATGCGCGGCCCCATACTCAACGCCGGATACATCAGCAATGGCGATCCCGAGCAAATGATAGCCGAGTGCGTTGCCTGGTTACGCTCAGGCGGATCGATGATTATTTTTCCTGAGGGAACGCGATCAATACCGGGCAAGCCGTATCATTTTCAACGCGGCGCGGCGGCCATTGCCTTGCAGGCGAATGCCATCGTGACCCCGGTGACGCTGACCTGCACTCCCAGCACCTTAACCAAAACCGAGCGGTGGTATCAAATTCCCGAGCGCCGCTTTCATCTGACCATGCACGTCGGCGATGATATTCCACTGGATGAATTTGCCGGCATCAGTCCAAAATCGGTAGGCGTCCGCCGCTTTACACAATATCAGCAAGATTACTTTACTCAACAGAGAGAGCTTTATAAGCACGATGGAAAATGAATTAAAACAACTCATTATTGATACGCTGGATTTGGAAGACATCAGCGTGGCGGATATAGACAGTCAGGCACCGTTGTTTAATGACGGTTTGGGGCTGGATTCCATCGATGCCCTGGAATTGGGCTTGGCTATCCGAAAAAAATACAACGTAAAAATTGATGCCGAAAAAGAAGACGTGGTGAAGATTTTCGCCTCGGTTTCAACGCTGGCGGATTACATTCAAGCGGCGCGCGATTGAGGCTATGATGATAAAAAATTATCAGCAAAGAGAGTTTTCACGCACGACAATGCGGCCGCAGGGCGACGTACACGGAGGTATGGCATGAAAGAGCGCGAAGAAATTTTAACGGCGATCAAGGAGATTATGGTCGAGATGTTTGAGATGGATGAACAGGCGATTACTTTGGAAGCCCGGCTGTACGAAGACCTGGATTTCGACAGTATCGATGCGGTGGACATGATCGTCAGGCTTAAAGAAATGACCGGCAAAGCGATTAAAGCCGAAGATTTTAAAACGGCCCGCACTATTGGCGATGTGGTCGAGGCGGTTTACAAGATGCTTAATGGCTGATATGCGGTTGTTGGACGCTAATTCCCAAGCCCCAGCTTGGGAATTCAGTGCGGGAAGCTCCGGCTTGGGAACTGGCGTATGGTTCGCGGCGCAGCGCGCCTGGACTGCGTTCCCACGCGGCGCGTGGGAACGAGATAAGTGCGCAGGAGCGAGATAACTATGCGTTTGAGTGCTAGTTCCCAAGCTCCTGCTTGGGAATTCAGTGTGGGAAGCTCCAGCTTCCCATCTCGCGAAGCTGCAACTGCATGGACGCAGGAGGTAGAGCAACGCAGGGAGCAGTTGCCGAGAGCTTCGTCATCCGGGTTCCTAAACTGGAGCTTGGAAACCAGCGATAAGTCCGTGGGAACGAGATAACTATGCGCTTGTTTGTAAGTGGTGTGATGGGGTTATCGACGCTGTTATACCCGTTGGTCGTTTTTTTCGGCAGAGATTATTTCGAGCCCTGGAAAATAGCCTGCCTATTGATTGCATTGTTGCTGGTCAGACTGGCGGCCAGTTATTCCATTAAACACTGGAGCACCCCGCTATTGATTGCAGGCATCGGTTATTGCCTATTTGCGATGTGGAGCAATCAGTTAGGCACTTTGCTGTTTTATCCGATTCTGGTCAATGGCTTGATGTTGCTCATTTTCGGCTGGAGCCTGTTTTCGCCGCCCAGCTTGATTGAGCGTCTGGCCCGTTTACAGCATCCTGATTTGCCGCCGGAAGGCGTTATTTATACCCGTCGCGTGACTCAAGTCTGGTGCGTTTTCTTTATCGTTAACGGCACTCTGGCATGGATAACGGCGTTTTGGTGCAGCCTGGAAGTGTGGAGTTTATACAATGGCCTGATCGCTTACGTGTTGATGGGCGTTTTATTCGCCGCCGAATACCTGGTCAGGATGAGAACCCAAAAGCATGTCCGATAAGTTGCTGCCGTTGTCCCACTGTTTAATCGCTCAAAGGCCGAATGATGCGGCTGTTGCCTATCATGCCGGGCAGTATTATTCGGCAGGACAGTTTGCAAACACGGTTAGCTACTGGGTCGATAAACTGCAAGCGCAACCGTTTCAGCACTACGCCTTGTACACCGAAGACGCTTATCCTTTTGCCGTGCTGTTGTTTGCGTTGTTGCATGCCGGCAAACAGATCCGGATACCCGGCAATAATCGCCCCGGCACCGCCGAGCAATTATCGCCAGACTGTCAGTTGCTGGGCGATTGGCAAAACGGCGAGTGTTTCGATTACTGTTTAGAGGCATCGGCTAGTTCCAGCCGGTCTTTATCGCCGTTGAATCCTTCGGAAAGTCAGCTGGTCATTTTTACCTCCGGTTCTACAGGGCAGGCCAAGCCGATAGCCAAATGCCTAAACCAGTTTCAGCTTGAAATCGCTACGCTGGAAAAACATTGGGGCGAACAACTGGGCGATGCGGCGGCTCTGGCAACGGTCAGTCATCAGCATATCTATGGCTTGCTGTTTCGCGTGTTATGGCCGTTGTCGGCTGGACGGTGTTTTCATAGTCAGGCTTATATCAATCCTGAAACGCTGGTTAATGCCATTCAACACGAATCCGCTTACTGGATTGCCAGTCCGGCACATTTAAAACGCTTGGATCAAGCTTCGCCCTGGGAAGGTATTGCCAAGTTAAAGGCGATTTTCAGTTCAGGCGGCGCGTTGCCGGAGCAGGCTGCCGAGCAGATATTGAACGATGGCAGGCAGGCGGTTATTGAAGTCTACGGCAGCTCCGAGACCGGCGGCATTGCCTGGCGGCGACAATCTATGACGGCCGCTTGGACGTTATTTTCCGGCATGAGGTTAAGCTGTATTGATGGGAAGTGGTTTTTGCATTCGCCTTATTTGGAAATCCCCCCTAGCCCCCCTTTTTCAAAGGGGGGGATGAGGAATCTTCCTCCTTTATCACGGAGGAATCCTCTTTTTCACCAAGGAAGCATCTCCCCCCCTTGGAAAAAGGGGGGGCCGGAGGGATTCAACTGGACGACCAAATCATCCTGCTGGACGATGGCCGGTTTATGCTGCATGGACGTTCGGACCGCATAGTCAAAATCGAAGAAAAACGCCTGTCCCTGGTCGAACTGGAACAACGCTTGATGAGCGAGCCGTGGATAGATGATGCGCATGCGCTGGTGATAACCCATCACCGGGATGTCGTTGCGGCGGTCGTGGTGTTAAGTTCGCAGGGCTTGGAGCAGGAGGCAATTCAGGGTCGAAACCGGCTGGTCAGGCAACTGCGCAAGGCGCTTGAGCAATGGTTCGAGGCGGTGGTATTGCCCAGAAAATGGTTGTTTGTAAACACCATGCCGTTAACGAGCCAAGGTAAAATAAATCAGCCGTTGTTAAAAAGCCTGTTGGATTTTGACAACCGAAAATTGCCTCAAGCGCTCACTCTTGAACTGACGCCGGAAGGCGTCCGGCTTGGCCTTAAGGTGCCCGAAGATTTGCTTTATTTCCCCGATCATTTTCCGAGTTACCCGATTTTGCCGGGCGTAGTGCAACTGGCCTGGGTCGAACATTTCGGTAAACTTTTTTTCGTGATTGATAAACCGTTTTCGCAGTTGGAAGTTGTTAAATTTACCCAAGTCATACAGCCCGGCGATGAATTAACGCTGGCTCTCGATTGGAAAGCGGCGTCGGGAAAACTGTACTTTAATTTCAGCTCGGAGCGCGGTACGCATAGCTCAGGGCGCATGGTTTACGAGGGTAAGGAATGAAACCCTGCATCATTATCCCCGTTTACAATCATGAAGCCGCGATTCCCCATGTGCTTGCCAAATTAAAAAGCTTCGGCCTTCCGACGATATTGGTTAATGACGGCAGCTCGGCGCTTTGTTCCCAAATTTTGGCAGACTGCGTCGAACGTGAGCCGGAGTGGCTTACGTTAATCAACCGTTCGGAAAACGGCGGCAAAGGCGCTGCCGTGCTGGACGGTTTTAAGGCGGCACAGGCTTTGGGATTTAGCCACGCGATCCAGATCGATGCCGATGGACAGCACGACGTCAACGACATTCCAGCGTTTATTGAGGCGGGCAGGGAGCATCCTGACGCGCTGATTTTAGGCCAGCCGCTGTTTGATAGTACAGCGCCAAAGAGCCGGGTTTACGGTCGAACCATTGCCAATCTGTGGGTATGGATCAACACCTTGTCGCTTGCGATTGCGGACAGCATGTGCGGTTTTCGCTTGTACCCCTTGGCGGCGGTGGCCAAGTTAGCCGATGGCACACGCATAGCCAGAGGCATGGATTTTGACATCGACATCCTGGTGCGCCTGTACTGGCAGGGCGTTGATGTCGTCAATAGACCGACCGCCGTGCAATACCCTTACGACGGCGTGTCGCATTTCAAGTTGTGGCAAGATAACGTGATGATCTCGAAAACCCATGCCAAACTGTTTTTCGGCATGTTGCTGCGCATCCCGCAATTGTTGGGCAGGCATCGTTCATGAGTAAATCGTCGCATTGGGCAGAGATGGGCGAGTGGAGCATGATTTGGGGCATGCGTTTCTTGCTGCGCGTTTACCTGTTGTTCGGGCGTACCGTGTTGCAGTGGTTTTTATATCCCGTTGTGAGTTATTACTGGCTAGTGAACAAACCGGGCAGGGCGGCCAGTCAGGCTTATCTAAAGCGCGTTGCACAGCGTTTGCCCGCATCAAAGTTAAGCGGAAATCTCCGGGACAGCTATCGGCACTTCATCCGCTTTGCCAACGCCATTATCGATAAATTGGCGGCCTGGTCCGGTGCGTTGTCGCGTGCCGACATCAGTTATCGAGGACGCGACGAACTGTTGGCTCACGTCAAGGCGGATAGGGGCGCAATCCTGCTGGGTTCGCATTTGGGTAATCTTGAAGTCTGCCGCGTGATTGCGGATCTCGATGATGCGCCTCGCATTAACGTGCTGGTACACACCAAACATGCGGAAAAATTCAATCGCTTGCTAAAGCAAACCAACGCGAACAGCGGTTTAAACCTGATCCAGGTGACCGACATCAGCGCCGCCACGGCCATGCTGCTGAGCGATAAAATCGATAACGGCGAATTGATCATTATTACCGCAGACAGAACGTCGGTAAGTCGGAATCCGCGTGTTAGCCGTGCCGAGTTTCTGGGCGCGGATGCGTTGTTTCCGCAAGGCCCGTTTATCCTGGCCTCACTGCTTAAATGTCCGGTTTACACGCTGTTTTGCTTGAAACAACAGGACAAGCAGGTGATCTATTTTGAGCATTTCAGCGATAGGCTGACGTTCCCCAGAAAAAACCGAGAGCAAGCCATGCAGCACACTATACAAAACTATGCCCGGCGATTGGAGCGCTATTGTTTAATGGAACCGTTACAGTGGTTTAACTTTTTCGATTTTTGGCACTTGGCTGATAAAGAAAGCGATGAACAGTAAGAATACCGTAGTTTTTGATGGTCAGCCGTTGACGATTGAGGCGATTTGCCAAATTGCCAACCAACACGCGCAGGCGAAGTTAGGCAGGCAGCCGAAATTTATTGAGCGCATCAACAAAGGCGCCCGGTTTATCGATACCTTGTTAAAGGAAGAAGGCTTTGTCTACGGCGTAACCACCGGTTACGGCGAGTCCTGCACGGTGTCCATTCCGCTCAATCTGGTCGAGCAACTGCCCAGGCAGCTTTACACCTTCCATGGTTGCGGGCTGGGCGATCATTTTGATGCCCGGCAAACACGGGCCATACTGGCGGCGCGCCTGACCAGTCTGGCGCGCGGTTACTCGGGCGTCCGTTACAAGCTATTGCAGCAGCTGACTGAATTATTAAAGCAGGACATTCTGCCGATGATTCCGCAGGAAGGCTCGGTCGGGGCCAGCGGCGATTTAACGCCGTTATCCTATGTCGCGGCCGTTCTGGCCGGTGAGCGGGATGTGCTTTATCAGGGGCAGCGTCAACCGACGCAAACGGTTTTTGCCGGGCTCAATATCGAAGCGCTGACCTTAAAACCCAAAGAGGGCTTGGCGATTATGAACGGCACGGCGGCCATGACCGGCATTGCCTGCCTTGCCTACCAGCGAGCCGAGTATTTATCCAGACTGAGCACACGCATCACCAGCTTGGCTTCGGTCGCCTTAAAAGGCAATGCCTATCACTTTGACGAAAAGTTGTTTTCGGTCAAACCGCACCCCGGCCAGAATCGCGTCGCCGAGCGGATACGTGCGGATTTGCAGTTGCGGCGCAGTGCGCCGCGCCACGATACCCGCTTGCAGGATCGCTATTCGCTACGCTGCGCGCCGCATATCATCGGCGTGCTGGAAGATTCATTGCCCTGGCTGCGGCAGTTTATCGAAACCGAATTAAACAGCGCCAACGACAACCCGATCATCGATGCGGAAGGCGAACACGTTTTGCATGGCGGCCATTTTTACGGCGGACATATCGCCTTTGCGATGGACTCTCTTAAAACCGCCGTAGCTAACTTGGCCGATTTAATGGATCGGCAAATGGCGCAGTTGATGGACCCTAAATTCAATAACGGCCTGCCGGCCAATCTGTCCGGCGCTGTTGGCGAGCAAGCCTTGTTGAGCCACGGTTTCAAGGCCTTGCAAATCGCCGTTTCCGCCTGGACGGCGGAAGCCCTTAAGCTGACCATGCCCGCCAGCGTGTTTTCCCGTTCCACCGAATGCCACAATCAGGACAAAGTCAGCATGGGCACTATCGCGGCTAGAGATTGCATCCGCATTCTGGAGTTGACCGAGCAGGTTGCCGTGGCCGTATTGTTTGCGGTTGTTCAGGGCGTTGAGTTGCGGGGTAATGTGGATGTGTTAAGCCCGGCTTTGCAAAACACCGTCAGGCAATTGCGGGAGCATAGCCCGTTTTTAAGTGCCGACCGGGCGTTGGAGCAAGAGCTGCGGTTGTCTCTGGAGTTGAGTCGCAAGCAGTATTGGGATTTGTATGAATAACGAGATAAAAGGGGAAGTAAGATCCCTCGTTCCCACGCGCCGCGTCACGGCCATTAAGTTAAGAAAAAAGCTCCCTCTCCTGTGCGCTAGTTCCCAAGCTCCTGCTTGGGAATTCAGTACGGGAAGCTCTAGCTTCCCGGCTCGCAAAGCTGGAGCTTTGCTCACTGGGTTCCCAAGCGGGAGCTTGGGAACCAGCGTATCTCTTAACTTAATGGCAGTGACGCGCCGCGTGGGCCGGAGAATATAATGATTCATCAAACTTCAATCGACCTGCAAATCCCCTTCCATGATGTCGACATGATGGAAGTAGTCTGGCACGGTCATTACGCCAAGTATTTTGAAATCGCGCGTTGCGCCCTGCTGGACAAAATCAATTACAACTATCCGCAAATGCGCGACTCGGGCTATGCGTGGCCGGTGATCGATCTTGGCATCCGCTATGCGCAACCGGCGGTATTCGGGCAGACCATTACGGTAAGAGCGCAAATCGTCGAATGGGAAAACCGCCTGAAAATAAATTACCTGATCACCGATAAAAGCTCAGGCTTAAGGCTGACCAAAGGCCATAGCGTTCAAGTGGCTGTAAAGTTGGCAACGCGGGAAATGTGCTTTGCATCGCCCGCTGTGTTGTTTGAAAGGCTCGGCCTGGAGGTTTCTTGATTTTAATAAAAGCGCTGCTGCTGTATTGTTTGGCATTTAGCCAAGGTGTCGCAGGCGAAGCGGTATTGACTGAGATCGCCGCGCGATTGGCAAAAACGCCGATCACCCAGGGCGATTTTCACCAGCAAAAACACCTGAAGGTACTACACAAGCCTTTAATTTCCACGGGCACGTTTACGTACCACCAAAGCAAGGGCGTTATCTGGAAAACCCTGACGCCGGTTGTTTCGTTACTGCTGGTCAATGAGTCGCGGCTGTTGACCGGGCAGGGCGAGCAAGCGGTACCGGCGGCTTTCGGCAAGGTTTTCAAGGCCATGTTGGGCGGTGATTTAATCGGGCTGACCGATGGCTTTAGCGTGACCGGAACCGATCAAAAAACAGTCTGGCAATTGGAGTTAACGCCCAAGGATGAGATGCTGCAAAAAATTATCAGCACGATGGTGCTGTCGGGCGATACCGAGCTGCGCTGGTTGGAAATACGCGAAGCAGGCGGCAATGTCACCCGCATTACTTTCGATAACATCACGCATCCTGCACAGTTAAGCGATGAACAAGAAGCCGATTTTGAACGTTTATCACCCTAAGTTGACCGCAGGGCTTTGGCTGGTCGGAATGCTGGTCATCTGTGTTCTCGGCAGTCAGGCTTTGACTAAAGACTGGCTGGAGACCAGCTTTTTAGCGTTATTACCGACCAGCGAACAGCAGCCGGAAATCGCCAAAGCCACGCAGCAACATAATCAGCTGCTGAACCGGAAAGTGGTCTGGCTGGCGGGCGCTACGACGTCTCAAGAAGCCATCAATCATGCGCAAAAGCTTAAGCAGCAACTGGAGCAAAGCCAGCTGTTTAACAAGGTGGTGCTGGAGTTTCCGCAGCAGCAATATATCAAGCAGTATCAGCAATTATTCCCTTATCGCTATCAGCTGTTGGATGCGCAAACCCAAGCCATATTGGCGACAAAACCCGATGAGTTAATCAAGCAAAATCTGGAGATACTCAACAGCCCCATCGGGCAAATGCAGGCGGCCAGTCTTGAGAGCGATCCGTCGTTGATATTCAGCCGTTATTTCAGTGCGCAAAATCCGATCAAGTTGAATCTGGAACAGGGCATCGTCGTGTTGTCCGATCAACATCGGTTTTGGGCGTTGTTATTGACCGATTTGCAGGATGAAAGGTTGCAGCTGGATAAGCTGGAAACCTTGTCGAGCCTGGTTGACAGCGCAACCGAGCAAGTCAAAGCGGCCGGAGGCGAGTTGCTGGTTTCCGGCATGCCGTTATTTACCGCGCATGGCGCGCAGTCGGCCAAACAGGAAATTTCCACGGTCGGCATAGGTTCGAGCCTCGGCATTATCGTGTTGCTGTGGGCGACTTTCCGCAGTGTGCGGCCGTTGCTGTTATCGAGCCTCGCAATCGGCAGCGGCCTGCTTGCCGCGTTGGTTATCTGCGTGCTGTTTTTCGGCAAGATACATATCCTGACCCTGGTTTTCGGAGCCAGCTTGATCGGCGTTGCCGATGACTATGCGCAACATTTTTTGTGCGACAGTTTCGGCGAGAAGGACTGGAATCCCCGGAAGGGCCTAAAGTTTATTCTGCCGGGACTGTCTTTAGGGCTCGCAAGCAATCTGTTAAGTTACGCGGGCTTGGGTTTTTCGCCGTTTCCGGGTTTGCAGGAAGTGGCGTTATTTTCCGCGATGGGTTTGCTGGTTGCTTGGCTGACGGTGGTATTGCTGTTTCCGTTACTGTTAACCGGGTTCACCTTCGATCATGAGCCGGGCATACTTAAACTGACAACTTATTGGGAGCAACACTGGCCGCTTTGGGTCAACAAAAACCGGCGCTGGCTGGGATTGATGTTGGCGGTTTTTATCGCAGGCGGTCTGTGGATATTGACGCCGCAGGATGATGTGCGCTTGCTGCAATCGCCGCCGGCCGAGTTACTCCGCACCGCCGATAAAATCCGGCAGTTATTTCCGATGAGTCCTGACAACCCGTTTTTTCTGGTGTCGGGGAAAGATCAAACCGACTGGCATCAAAACGAACAAACACTGCTGAAACGCCTGGATGCGTTAAAACAGCAAAAAGCGCTGACTGCTTATGAAGGCTTGAGCGGCTATTGGCCTGATGCGGATCAACAGCAACAAAACTACCGGCTGTTAAAGCGTAATCTGTACGACTCAGGTTTGCTTGAACGCTATATGACCGATCTCGGCTTTGACCGAACAGCCGTGAAATCCGAGTATAAGCAGTTTGCCGGAGCTGAGAGCAACACATTGACTTTGCCGGAATGGCTGGCGACTGTCGATGAAACCAAGCAGCAGTTGTGGCTGGGTTGTGATCAGGGCCGCTGTCAAAGTACGGTTACACTAATCGGCATCAACGATGCTGGCGCATTAGCTGCGCTACAGGATTTGCCGGGCGTAGTCTGGGTGGATCAGGTCGAGTCGATATCGTCATTGTTTGCGCGTTATCGGATCAGGGCCAGCGGCTTGTTGGCGATTGCGTTCTGTCTGGCCTCGCTGGGCTTGGGCTTCAAGTTCGGTTGGCGCAACAGCGTAACCATCATGTCGGTGCCGGTTGTTGCGCTGGCGGTTTCGTTAGCCATGTTGGGCTGGTTCGATCAGTTGTTCAGTCTGTTCAACCTGTTTGCGTTGTTGCTGGTGTTGGGCATCGGCGTCGATTACGGGCTGTTCTTTTTTATGGCCGGAGACAGACGCGCCAGCACCTCATTGGGGGTTACGCTTTCGGCATTGACGACCTTGCTGGCGTTCGGCTTGTTGGCGACCAGTTCTACCGAGATCGTGCATGCGTTCGGGTTTACCGTAACTGCCGGAATTGTAACCGCGCTGCTGTGCGCGCCATTGATTGGGCTTAAGGATATTCAGTCATCAAATACAATGGAACGCAGATGACGC
>scf_100011_pt550 | contig 18359 bp, 17 predicted proteins | sample Micenr1anaerobic_FD_49594 | JGI IMG/M metagenome (IMG submission 49594) | reverse complement strand
ATTTTTTATTGATTTTGATGCGCCTGCTCCTACTATGGGGATCAGCCGCTTTGATTTGATGGCTTCTTGTAAACTTTGGGGAATGTTGTCCATTTAGGGGTAAGGGGCTTTGCCTAATATCAATTTAATTGATGCGCATTATGCCAGAGGTTTGGGGACACACATAAACCTGAATGGTTGCCTTGCAAGAAATGACAAGCTTAGCTTGTCACACAAGGTACGAAATACAGCATCAATTTAAGACAAGTCAGTTTCAAAAGGATTTGTAACGGTCAATTGACCATCAAATACTTGTCCGTGCTGCATATCTTCGGAAAATAACGTCCGGCAATCTGCAAGCAATGCGGCGGCAATAATCAGGCTATCCCAGTGCGATAGCGAATATCGTTTTGCCAAGTCGATGGCTTTACGAATCGTGTCGGTATCGACGGCTACCACTTCGCATAAATCAAGCAAGCTTTCGGCAATTTCGTGAGCTTCCGATAATAAGAAACCATGTTTTCTAGTCAAAACGCTAACTGTTTCATTGATTACTTGAGTACTGATTACTGGTGCATCCTGAATGATTTCAATGGCGCGGGACGATTTATCCTGATCTTGCGATTCGGCGTAGATAAACAGGTTGGTGTCGGCAAAGACTCTAGCGGTCATAGCACTCTTCGCGGTTAAATTTGCCTGCTTTGAAGCGACCGCGATATTTCGCCAAAGTGGCTAGTGCATTTTCTCTGCGTATACGCTCATCATCGGCTTGTTTGGCCTTTAAGCTTTCAGCAAAATCCAGTACCTCGGCAGCGGTGTGTTCGGGTAGAGTTTTGACGGTTTCATAAATGCGTTCGGCAATGTTCATTAGATTAGCTCATTGGTTGAGTTATTATGAAGAAATCCATTCGCGTGGATATAAAACAGCATGCATCCACTGACTCATTGCTACTATACCAGATTCGAGAATTGCGACCTTCTGGATTTGAAGAGCAGTAGGAATAGAGTCGTGCAATTCGGTTTTTAATTCTCCTCACCCCTCTCCATCAGGGGACGGGGAACCTCACAACGGCTCAAACAAAGCCGTCAAATCCTCCGCCGTCAGCTTCAAGGATTCCTCTTTTGCCCCGCCTTTGTAAATGCCTTCGGCCAGCGCGCGCTTTTTGTCCTGCATGGCGATAATCTTTTCTTCCACGGTATTTTCGGTAATGAGTTTGTAGACGAACACCGGCTTGTCCTGGCCTATTCGATGGGCGCGGTCTGCGGCCTGGCTTTCTGCGGCGGGGTTCCACCATGGATCGTAAATAATCACGGTATCGGCTTCGGTCAGGTTCAAGCCAACCCCGCCCGCTTTCAGGCTGATCAGGAACACATTCACCTCACCGCTTTTAAACCGTTCGATGGCTTCGTCGCGATTGCGGGTTTGGCCGGTCAGTTTGGCATAGCCGATTTTCATGTCGTTTAGTTCATTTTCAATCAGCCCAATCATCCGTGTGAATTGAGAGAACACTAAAATCCGGCGGCCTTCTTCCAGCTGTTCCGGCAATAGCTCCATCAGCAGGTCGAGTTTGGCGGATTCCTGCACTTTTTGCGCTTCCTTTAGCGACAGGGTGCGCGGGTCGCAGCAGGTTTGGCGAAGTTTAAGCAAGGCATCCAGGATGGTGATGTGGCTGCGCGACAGGCCTTTTTGGGCAATTGCATCGCGGACTTTTTTCTCCATGGTCAGGCGGATGCTCTCGTATAAGGCGGCCTGTTTTGGATACAGCGGTACGGAGCGGATGATTTCGGTTTTAGGCGGCAATTCGGTGGCGACTTCCTGCTTGGTGCGGCGCAGCATAAACGGGGCAACTCGGCGTGACAGTCGCGCTCTTTGCTCGCTATCGCCATGTACTTCAATAGGTGTGCGGTAGCGTTTTTTAAACGTGGCGCTGTCGCTAAGAAAGCCCGGCATCAGGAAATCGAATTGCGCCCACAGTTCGCCCAGATGATTTTCCATCGGGGTGCCGGTCAGGCAAAGCCGGTGATTCGATTTAATGCGGCGAACCAATTGGGCGGCTTTGGACAGCGGATTCTTGATGGTCTGGGCTTCGTCCAGAATCAGGTAATGATACTCGTGCTCCAGCAGGGTTTCTTCGTCTCGGGACAGCAACGGGTAGGTGGTCAGGATCAGGTCGTAGTCCCTGATTTTGTAGAACAGCTGTTTGCGTTCGGTGCCTTGCAGGATCAGGATTTTCAGGTCGGGGGTGAAGCGTTCGGTTTCCCGTCGCCAGTTGCTCATCAGGCTGGTCGGCGCGATGATCAGGCTGGGCAGGCCCATTCGTCCAGCTTGTTTTTCGAGCAACAGGTGGGCGAGGGTCTGTATGGTTTTGCCGAGACCCATGTCGTCGGCGAGTATGCCGGAGAATTTATATTCCCGTAAAAATTGCAGCCAGTTGAGCCCTTGTTGCTGGTAATGGCGCAGTTCCGCCTGCAAGTTGACAGGCAGGGCCACATCTTCAATGCCGGTAAAGTTTTTGAGTTTTTGTCCCAGTTCCCGCAATTCTTTTCCGCCGTTGATGCTGAACAAGCCCTGGTTTTGCTCTTCCAGGTCGGCCAGCGCGGCGGCGTTAAATCGGGACAGTTTCAGCGAGCCGTCTTTGCCCAGAGTGCTGCTGTTAAACAGCTCGATCAACACGTTCAGGAACGGTTTGATCTTGTCGCTGGGTAAATTCAGGTAGCTGTGCTCGCCCATCGGGATGCTGAGTATTTCCGGCAGGTTTTCCGGGTCGTAGTTTTCCAGTACCGGCATAATCAACGGCAGTAGCGGCAGGGGCTGGCCGTCAACTTCTATGGTAAAGCGCATTTCAAACCAGTCCTGCTGGCTTTCGCTGATTTGGGCGTCCCAGTTTTGGGCGGTCTGGAAGTTAAGCAGGAAACTTTCATCAATGTCGATCATCCAGCCGTCCCGCTCCAGCTCCAGCAGGGTGTTTTGGAGGAAGTCTCCCCAGCGTGCGGCGCTGTCCATTACGCTTTGTGCCGGGCTGTATAAAAACAGTTCTTGTGCGCCGATCTGCACGGCAGGGGCGGGGGCAAAGCCGTGGTCGGTCAGACGATGTATTGCCCGCTGTTCGGTTTCCGCGTCGCGTTTAATCCGCACCAGTCCCTGTTCGGTTTTTACCACGCTGTAGTCTTCCGGGGGGATCGCGGAAATGGTCCATTCGCCGTAATTGAAACCGACCGCCATAAAATGGGTGTACTGTTGGGGCGAGACCTGATGGCCGAACAGCAATAGTTTGGGCGCAGGCGTCAGCTGATCGGCTTCGATCAACTCGACTTTTTTGGGAGCGGGTAGCGGCAGGCTGGGGTGTTCAATAATCAGGCGTTGGCTGAATTCATCGGCATATTCGGGAGGAATGAGGGGGGCGGCCAGGATGTTTTTAAGTTGATCGGTCGAGAGGTTGTGGGTGTTGATTGCGCCTATCGCGCCCAAAACGTCGTCCAGGTATTGCGGCGGATCGGTCAGCAGCAGGATTGCAGGCGGGTCGATTTCGACAGCTAATTGATAAGCGCCGTTGTCGGCTGTCCGCCAGTTAAATTTTAAATCGCGGTTGGCGCTTTTTATTAACGGCGCTTGCTCAGTGTCTTGCCAGAACAGCCGACCTGTTTTCAGCAATTTGGACAAGGCTAAATAGCCGGTAGCGCCGGCAATCAGAGGTTCGTCCTTAAAGGCGGGATTAAGTGCAGTCAGCAGTTTGGCAATTTCCTGGTCCTCCGGTTGAACGTAATTGAGGTAGGAATAGCTGTAGCGGAGGTTGTTTAAGGTCGTTCTTCTGCCCTTATTCAAACCGCCGGTTTTCTTTGCTTTGGTGATTAAAAATTCAATGGTGAATTCATGTTTTGCGTTGCCGGGCTTGAGGATGTAAGCGATGAAATCCTGATGGGCGTCGTGCTGCCCCGGCGCTTGCTCATGAAGGCTGTCGAGCCAATCCAGACAGCTGGATTTTGTATTCGGTGCAGAAAGGCCTTGCTTGGCATTTTGGTACATCAGGCAAACAGCGGCAACATGTTTACAGTTATAGCCGATAGGGCAAGTGCAGTCGCCTTCAATTTCTGCCGCGCTATAGTCCGGCCGCCAGACGATGCGAATATTTTGCCGATACGGATCTTTTTGGCTGCCTTTAACGGCGGCATTGAGTTGTACAAAAAGAGCGCCTTCGCTTGCAACGGTGAGATTGATCACCATGCCTTTTTCAAAATAGTTACGCCCACGCTCATAAAAAGCGTCGCCACATTCGTAGCGTATATCGGAGCGTAGCAGTTTTTTTGTTTATTCATAAGGGGCGGGCGAACGGTTGGACAAGGGGCTTATTGTACTGCAATCTGATGGAGTTGCAGGAATAGGTATCTTCAACAATAGACTTATCGCCGTTTTTTTGATTAAGTAGGATCAGGAAATATCGATTGAAAATCTGTAAATATCAGGAGAAAGAATATGAGACGGTACTTATTACTCATCTGTTTATTGTTGAATGCTTGCTCGAATTTGCCGCTGGCGATAAAAAATCCCCCGCAGTTTGATATTTCCTATTCCCAGGCAGTCCAGAAGATTTCCAATTATAAAGATGCGCCGGTGCGTTGGGGCGGTCTTATTATTAATGTGGAAAATGAACAAAATTTCAGCCTGGTGCAGGTGCTGTATTATCCTCTCGACAGTGGCGGTAAGCCGCAGACAGATCAACCGAATGAGGGGCGATTCCTTATTAAAAGTCCCGAGTTTCTCGATCCGGCTGTTTACACCGTAAACACGAAAATTACTGTTGCGGGAACGCTTGCAGGCGATCTTGAGCGCACGATAGGCAAAAAAGTTATGCGTTTACCGTTGATTTCAGCCACGGCCATTCACCTGTGGCCGGTTTATGTGTACGACAATCGTTACGATGGTTTCGGCTATGGCTATGGTTACAACCCCTATTATGGCGGTTATCCTTATTATTGGGGGAGTTACTATTGGCCGTCCGCCAGCCCCTTCATGCGCCCAGCCTTTCGCCCTCGTTAAGTGCTGTATTTAAGTCGGACGTAACCTTTTTGGATATAGGTCTAGTTTATTTTTTTGTTGCTATATAATACGCGGCTTACCAAAGTTATCGATGCCTCGGTGGCGAAATTGGTAGACGCAAGGGACTTAAAATCCCTCGTTCGTAAGGACGTGCCGGTTCGACTCCGGCCCGAGGCACCATAAAAATCAAGGGCTTAGTCAATCTGACAAGCTCTTTTTTATTGCCTGTCGTTTTCTATGCGGCATTGGTCGGGCAGCTCAAGGTAAAAATCCACCTATAAGAAGCTGTTTTAGCAGCGTAAACGTCTTTTCCGGCTGTCGTCGTTATTTAAGCATCTGATGCTCGCCGCCGTCTGTATCTGTAATAAGCCCGATCCGCTAATCTGTACTGCCTATCCATGCAATTGATTGAAAAATCCGAGATGAGCTCGGCGTTTAATATCTTTAGATAAAGTATCCACGCTTCCATTGTTAATTTTCTAAGCATCATTTTATCCCTCAATCTAAGCCGAAAATGGCGCAATAAATCGCTTTAGGTGAATGAAAATTCAAATCTAACGCGCATAAACCTAAAACAAAGTTAGTTTTGGATAGGTTTCTGTAGGATAGAGAGTTCAATTTTTTCAATCAATAGGTGCTATTACCTATCGGGTGATCGTAGTATTGCGTTGGGAGAATATGGTAAGGCTGCTGGGAGTGACTTTGCATTCGGCAGGTAATGTCGTGTCCTTTGCTACTGTAAAGGTAAAATTTAGGCGATGCAGTTTGAAATAATTGGGGGTAGAGAGTATCCGATGATGGAAAATGCCGGGTTACGTCATCTATCATTCATCGAGTCGCTTGAGGTCTCGATAAAAATTTTCGTGTGGACCGAAAATTAGCCGCTTCAGGTTGTCTTCGTCGAGGGTGCGGTAAGCCTGTAGGCAGGTTCGATAGGCGAAACTTGTAAACGCGCACACCGGACAAGTCTCCAGTCTTCGCTCTTCATCGATTTCAGGATCAGCGCTAATTGCGCGCACTGCGAGTGTCGTTATTACCCAATCGATTTACAAACCCGATTCCTAGCAACAAAACCAACGCCCCCCACAATAAACCCGGTACCAGCCAGAACCAGTTTTGGTAGAAAGTGGCAGGCGGGTTCTTCAAATAAGGCACTTCGTATAGGCCTGCCCAAGTCTGATGTATCGGCGAGCGTTCCAGGATTTCTCCCGATGCCAGCGATACCGTGGAAATGCCGGTGTTGGTGACGCGCAATACCGGACGGCGAAATTCCACGCCGCGAGCCAAGGTCATGTACATGTGTTGGTAGGGTTCCTGCCATGCGCCGTACCAGGAATCATTGGTGACGTTGACGATGAACTGTGCGCCGAGTTCCGCCAGCGAGCGAGTGAATCCGGGGAACAGGCTTTCGTAACATATTTGCGCGCCCATTTTATAGCCGTTCCAGTGCAGTAAATCGGTCGGGCCGTGGCCTCTGGCAAAGTGGCCGGTGGGCGGCAGCCATTTGCGGATCTCGGGGAATAACTGTTCGCCGGGAATGTATTCGCCAAACGCCAGCAAGATCGATTTGCTGTAATGCGGCGGTACTATCTCGCCGTCCTTATTCAGTACAAACAAGGAATTGGTAATCAGGCGGGATTCTTCCTCGACACTATATGCGCCGGTAATCAGCGGCAGTTGTCGGGCATGGAGAAATTCCGCCAGCGCTACAGGGTAAGGATCGAATTTAAATTGCTCGCCCAGTAATGCCGGGAATGCGGTTTCAGGCCACAGTGCGAAGTCGATTTTGGCGTCTTGATGGGTTTTGAGTGCGTTATCGGTCAGCGTGATGTAGCGATTGAATATTTCCTTGCCGTAGCCTTTGCCTAATTCTGCGGCCAGTTTTTCCGCGTTTTCGATATAGGCCTGAATCATCAGCGTTTTAAACGACGCATCCGGTTGCGGCAGTCTGTTTTTAAGCCACAGGCCGCCGATATTCAGCAGGATAAAGCCTGTCACGACAGTCGCCAGTATGATTTTACCGGCGTTCTGTTTGCGCTGTTCCCAGGCCATATAAAGCGGCAGGTTGCAAAGCAGTGTCGCGGCGCTGAGTCCGCTAAAACCGATCACTTCCGCCCAATGGTAAACGGGAATATTTGCACCATACCAGGAATAACCGAAGTTCCAGTCGAACAGGGTCAGCGAGTAGGCTTCGCAGAGAATAGTGATCAGCGCCATCAGCCACAGCGAAAGTCGCTTTGACCATTGGAATTTGTTTCTCCCCCAGAACCACAGGACACCGGCCAACGGCACGAACAGGTGGGCTACTAAGCCATAAACCAACATGCCGATAACCGCTACAGGCCAGTCCAGATGGGCAAATTCATGTAACAGGTAAGTGACCCAGTTAAAACCGATCAGCGTGAACACGAAAGAGGTGATCATGCCGCCGAGAAAAACGTTTTTTAAGCGGGTTTGCTGATTCCAGAAAATCCATAATGGAACGAAACAGAATAACGAAGCCCAGGGCGGGAAGGGGATGTAACTGGTACCGATCAGGACGCCGGATAGGATGGGCAGTAGCCAGGGCTTTAGGTTGCCGGGTGTAGCGCTGTTCATAGTGTTAAGGGTCGTGGTGTGATTGTGCGGGGGAAGGCGCTGGTTCCCAATCTCCAGTTTCGTGGGATGGGAGGCTGGAGCTTGGGAATCAGCCCAAACCGGCAATTTTCTTGGGTCGTTATATTTTTCCGCCTAATCTGCTTCCTCACCGCTGGAGCGGTACTGGATGCATTCCCACGCCGGAGCGCGGGAACGATGAATGCGTTTACAACTTAACGGCCATGAATCTCCGCATGTAACGCGCGGTATTCGTCAGTCAGTTTATGATTGGGAACATAATGCACCAGCGGTTTTGATTCTGAGTGCGACTCCCTGACTTTGACCGATGGCGAGATCATTGCGGCCAATACCGGCAGCCCTTCGGCAATAAGCTCTTCGACTATCTGACGGGGCATATTGGCTTGTTTTTGATATTGGTTGACGATGATGCCTTCAACTTCAAGATTCTGGTTGTGGTCGGCTTTGACTTCCGCCACCACCTGCATCAGTGAATACAGGGCTTCTCTGGCAAAGGTATCGCAATCGAACGGGATCAGGCATTTTTCGGCCGCGATTAACGCGGACTGGCTGTAGAAGTTCAGGATCGGCGGCGTGTCCATATAGATCTCGTCAAAGCCTTCGAGCTTTTCCAGCGCTTCTTTTAACTTGAAGATTTTCATCCGCGATTCCAAGCGGCTTTGCAACGGTTCAAGCTCGGGGTGGGATGGAATCACAAACAGGTTGGGGAACGGCGTCTCATGGATGGCGCTTTCAAGACCTGACCCGGATGAACCGCCGCCAAACAGGGACAAGCTCAGGGTATCTTTAAAGAAGTGGGCAATGGTTTTGTCGCTATCGCTGACTTTATTGCCGAGCAGGTATTGTGTTGAATTGCCCTGAACATCGAGATCGATAACTAATGTACGCTTGCCTTCAACAGCACTGATGGCGGCTAAATTGCACGTAATAGTAGATTTGCCGACGCCGCCTTTCTGGTTGAAAATGACTCTGCGCATGTTATCCCCGTTAAATCAAATAGTTGAAAGTCGCATTATAAGGCTTGGACCGGTAATATCAAATGCGGATAAAGGTTTTGCCATGACATTTCGGGCATTCAGGGATTTCGCTCGGTGTTTTAAAGGCAATTTCCTTGCCGCAGTCGTCACAGATAAAAGTGCCCGGCACGGTAATGTCGCCGGTGTGATAGGTGTGTGCTTTTGCCAATTCTTCCAGTTTTGCCAGTTCCAGGCGAGTTTTATCGGCAACGCTTAAAAAGGCATCCAGAGCGAAATTTTCAATCAGCTCAACATCGAACTTAAACCACTCGGACAACGAGTCCTTGTCTTCCTCAGCCGACAAACCCTGCGCCGCATGCTCAACGTCGCGTTTAACAAACTCTGAAACCTTGTCCAACTCATCGCTGGTCAAATCACTGTCTTTTCTGGTTTTTCTTTTGATATTTCCAGTGCTTCGGCAAAAGAATGCAGCGTATCTTCCATGGTTTCATGGAGATGCTTCATAAAATCGGTATAGGCGGTGACTAGTTTGTTTTTATTCATAGGGTTCAACTCCTGAAAATGACGCTTTAGATTTAAGCAACTGTACGGTATTCTAACGCTTTTGACTGGTAAAAGACGAGAAGGATGCAAGAAAATTATAAGCCGTTGGCAATCGAGCAAGAAGTACAGGCCGCCTGGGACGCTTCGGGCGTGTTTAATGTGTCTGAATCGTCAACACAAGATAAATATTATTGTTTGTCCATGTTCCCTTACCCTAGCGGCAAGCTGCACATGGGGCATGTCCGTAACTATACTATCGGCGACGTCATCAGCCGCTACCAGCGCATGTTGGGCAAGAATGTTTTGCAGCCTATGGGTTGGGACGCGTTCGGCCTGCCGGCGGAAAATGCCGCGATGCAGCACGGCGTCCATCCGGCCGATTGGACCTACAGCAACATCGACTATATGCGCGACCAGCTCAAACGGCTGGGTTTCGGCTATGACTGGAATCGCGAATTAGCTACGTGCGATCCCTCTTATTATAAGTGGGAGCAGTGGTTCTTCCTCAAGTTGCTGGAAAAAGGCCTGGTTTACAAAAAAACCGCACCGGTCAACTGGTGCCCGCATGACATGACCGTTCTGGCTAACGAGCAGGTTATCGACGGCTGCTGCTGGCGTTGCGATACCCAAGTCGAACGTAAGGAAATCGCCCAGTGGTTTTTAAAAATCACCGCCTATGCGGATGAATTGCTCGCCTCGCTGGAAACCCTGGACGGCTGGCCGGAACAGGTCAAAACCATGCAGGCCAACTGGATAGGCCGCTCCGAAGGTGTGGAGATGGATTTTCCGGTGCCTGAGCCGGATCAGCCTTTGAGCATCTACACCACGCGTCCCGACACCTGATGGGCGTGACTTATCTTGCCGTGGCGGCGGAGCATCCGCTGGCGCTGAAAGCCGCAGAAACCAATGCTGAAATCAGCGCGTTTATCGATGACTGCAAGATGATGGAAACCTCGGAAGCGGCCATGGAAACCATGGAAAAACGCGGCATCGACTCCGGCATCAAAGCCGTTCATCCGATCACCGGCGACCAGGTTCCGGTATGGATTACCAATTTCGTGTTGATGGGTTACGGCACCGGCGCGGTGATGTCCGTTCCGGCTCATGACCAACGCGATTTCGAGTTTGCAAAGAAGTACGGCATTGCGATCAAGCAGGTGATTTTTGCTAAAGACGGCGGAGATGACGATTGTTCGGAGCAAGCCTATACTGTAAAAGGCGTGTTGAAAAATTCAGGCGCGTTTGACGGCTTGACCTCGGAACAGGCTTTTACGGCCATTTCAGAAGCGCTGGAAAAGACGGCAAAGGCCAGCGGAAGACCAATTTCCGCCTGCGCGACTGGGGCGTTTCCCGTCAGCGTTACTGGGGCGCACCGATTCCGGTTATTTATTGCGACGACTGCGGCACGGTTCCGGTTCCCGAGCAGGATTTGCCGGTGGAACTGCCCAGAGATGTGGTGCTGGACGGTTCGCAATCGCCTTTGGTCGCTCATCCGACTTTCTCCCATACCACCTGTCCAACCTGCGGCAAAGCGGCGCGCCGGGAAACCGATACCTTCGATACCTTTATGGAGTCGTCCTGGTATTTCGCGCGCTTTGCAGGCAGCAATCCGGACAGCATGATTGATGAAAGCGCCAAATACTGGTTGCCTGTCGATCATTATATCGGCGGCATCGAACACGCTATTTTGCATCTGCTGTATGCGCGGTTTTATACCAAGTTGCTGCGCGATGAAGGCTTGCTGGTTTGCGATGAGCCGTTCAAAAAGCTGTTGACTCAAGGCATGGTGCTCAAGGACGGCAGCAAAATGTCCAAATCCAAGGGCAACACCGTTGATCCGCAAGGCCTGATCGACCAATACGGCGCCGATACCGTGCGTCTGTTTATCATGTTTGCAGCGCCGCCTGAGCAATCGCTGGAATGGTCCGACAGTGGCGTAGAGGGTGCGTTCAGGTTCCTGAAACGGCTTTGGAAGCAGGCTTATCAGCATTGTGAGGCGGGCGGTTCTACGGTGCCGCTGGATAAACAGGCATTAACCGAAGAGCAGCAGGGAGTCCGTCGCCAGCTGCATTTGGCTATCCAGAAAGTAACTGATGATTTCGGCAGGCGTTATACCTTCAATACCGTTATTGCGGCGAATATGGAGCTGATCAATACTTTATCCAAATTTGATGATGATTCCGACAACGGCAAGGCGGTTCGACATGAAGCGTTGGAAGCCATTGTGCTGATGTTATCGCCGATAGTGCCGCATATCTGCCATCAATTGTGGCTGGATTTGGGCCATCAGCAGGCGGTGGTCAGCGCGTCATGGCCTGAGGTTGATACAACGGCTTTGGAGCAGGATACCCTGGAGCTGGTGTTACAGGTCAACGGCAAATTGCGCAGCAAGATGAAGGTGTCGGTCAATGCATCTAAAGATGAAATAGAGGCTATGGCGCTGAGTGATGAGCATATCAAGCGCTTTATTGAAGACCAGCCGGTCAAAAAGGTGATCGTGGTGCCTAAGAAACTGGTCAATATTGTTGTTTAGGTGAAAGACGAAGGGCGAAAAAAGCTTGCATCTGGATTTAAGGAGCGCTGCAATTTTTAGCCTTTAGCCTTTAGCCTTTAGCCTTTAGCCTTTAGCCTTTAGCCTTTAGCCTTTAGCCTTTAGCCTTTAGCCTTTAGCCTTTAGCCTTTAGCCTTTAGCCTTTAGCCTTTAGCCTTTAGCCTTTTCAGTATCACCCGTGTTCTATTTATTAAGGGAGAGTGTGTGTTAACAAAAAAAGCAGTCATCTTTGTTGCTGCGTTGTTATTGAGCGCTTGCGGCTATCATTTGCGGGGCGCTTTTGAATTGCCTGCAAATATGAAAAATATTTATGTGGAGGGTGGATCAGGGCCGCTACGCGAACAATTCGGCCAGGTCATGAAGACATCTTCCGGGCAGCTCGCCGATTCCCGCAAGGGGGCGGGTATTGTTATCAAGATCTTTAACGAAGATTTTAATCGGCGCGTGTTGTCGTTGAGTACCCGAGGCAAGTCTAACGAGTTTGAGCTTGTTTATCGCCTGGATTATGAGTTTGCTAATGCCAAAGATGCCCAGTTGATGGCGCGGCAGCCTGTTGAAGTCAGACGTGAGTATTACAATGATCAGCAGTTTATGATTGCCAAAGATAACGAAGAGGCGGTAATACGAAATGAAATGTATCAACAGGTCGTGCAAACCATTATTAACCGTGCCAGGGTCGTATTAGAGGCGGGCGCGAAATAACATGCGGCTAAAGCCCGAACAGATAGCGGCGGCGTTGCAAAAGGGTTTGGCGCCGGTTTATTTTATTAGCGGCGACGAGCCGTTGCAGCTGGGCGAGATGGCTGATGCGGTCAGAGCCGCGGCACGAAAGGAAGGTTATGATAGCCGCGAAGTTCTTGTTGCCGACTCTAGCTTTTCATGGAATGAATTAACGGAGTCGGCAGGTTCGCTATCTATTTTCGCCGATAAAAAAATCATCGATTTAAGATTGCCCTCCGGTACGCCGGGCGCGGATGGCTCAAAGGCTTTAATCGCCTATTGCGAACGCTTGCCGGAAGATACGCTGTTACTGATCACCGCAGCAAAGATGGCCGGTGCTTCATTAAAAGCGCGCTGGTTTCAGGCTTTGGATAAGGTCGGTTGTGTTGTTCAGGTCTGGCCGTTAGAAGGTCAAGACTTGATTCGCTGGTTGCAGCAAAGAATGCAGCGGCGCGGACTACAGGCTGAAACGGAAGGTATAAAGATATTGGCTTCCAGGATTGAGGGTAATCTGTTGGCGGCCGCTCAGGAAATAGAAAAACTGTATGTGTTATACGGTGAAGGTCGCCTCAGCAATCAGCAGATTTCCGATGCGGTGGCGGACAGTTCCAGATTCGATGTGTTTAAGCTGATGGATAGCGTGCTGGCGGCCAGAGTAGGGCGGATTTTCAAGATCTTGTCCGGCTTGCAGGCGGAAGGCGTTGCGGCTCCGGTGGTGTTATGGGCTTTGACGCGGGAAGCTCGGGTGTTAATCAAGATTAAGCAGGCGCTGGCTCAAGGGCAAAATAGGGCAGTGGTCTTTAAAAACAACCAGATTTGGGACAAGCGCCAGCAGTTGGTTAGCGATGCGTTGAACAGATTGGGCGACAGCGATCTCAATAGTATCCTTACCTTGAGTGCAAAGGCGGATCGGCAGATTAAAGGCCAGCAGCAAGGGGAACCCTGGGAAACGTTGTTGGCTGTTTGCCTGATGTTTGCGGTAAAGGCTAAAGGGTTAAAGGGCTAAGCAACTGAAATATCCCTTGAACTTAAAGGCAAGCTTTTTTTGCCTTTCGCCTTTGCCTTTCGTCTTTTTTATCCCTTTCTAACGGCTGAACATAATCACGGCAAATACAGTTTAAATCTGGCCCCGCCAAACTGACTATTATTGTCGGTCATAATAAAACCCCGTTTGTCACCTTTGATATGCAATTGCGCAATGGTCTCGGTAAAAAACAAACCCAATCCGGTGTTGCCGTTAGCCAGATCAATCTGGGGGAGTTGTTTGTAATCGGACGATATAAGATTTTCCGGATAACCCTTGCCATCATCTTCGATGCAAAAAACAATATAATCATCTTCCTGTACGACAGAAAGCAGAACCTTGCTCTGACAATAGCGCTGCGCGTTATTGACCAGCGTACAGAGGGCATTGCTGATCAGTGCGTTGTCGCAATAACAAAATAGCTCGTCATGGCATTCGGTAATCAGTTGAATGTTACTTAAGGATAATAAAGTAGATTGCTGGGCGACAACATCCTCCAATATGTCGGCGGCGCTATGCTCGTCTATAGACAGGCTGAATTGGGATAAATCGATTTTATAGAGCGTCAATAACTGCATGAGGCAATTGTTCATGCGATTGGTTTCAAATTCCAGTTGCCTGAATTCAGTAGGTTTCGGGTCCTGGTAGACAGTTTCCAGTTGGCTGAGGAGCGCCCGAAGAGCTGTCAATGAGTTCTTTATGTCATGCACTGAAGAGGCCAGGATGGCGGGAAAACCGATTGAAAGTATATGAGTATTGGTCATCTGGGCGGATTATGGATTGGTGTTGTATTGAATAGTGTCCAGCTCTATTTGAAGGCCGCTGATTTGGTTGTGAGGTATGCCTAGTTGGATGGCTTTATTGATATAGGACTGGGCGCTTATGATTTTTTCAGGGCCGTGTTTAGATGTTTTAATATCATGAATAATGATTTTTATCATATTTAAAATGATCGTTTGATTATTAGGCATTTTTGCAATGGCCTTTTCAAAAACTGCGAGAGCGGCCTTAATATTGCCTTCCTGAAACAGGCTGACACCTTTGTTGTTGATGTCGACCAGTTCTTTTTTGATGTGCTGGATCAGCGTTTCCGCATGGCTTTCGCCGATAATGGCGTTGCACATTGTTACGATGTCTTTGATAAAAAGCTTATCATCAATATTGGTTTTAATTAAATCATTAAGAATTTCATCGCAAATTTCGCCGTTGCCATTCAGATAAAAAGTCTTTGCCGTTTCCAGACGCAGTTCTCTGGATATCTGCTTGTTAAATTGTTCGTTTAGTTTAAAGGTCTTGGCATAGGCTTGCTGGGCCAGTGCCTTGTTGCCTTTTGCCTGATGAATCTCGGTTTCCAACAGGGCGGCCCTGAGCTTGGCTTCGGGATCATTGTGGTACTGCTGATTCAGCTCATACAATATTTTTAGCGCCTCGTTGGCGGCATTGCTTTTTAAGTGGACATTGGCCAGGCCCGAATAATCGGCGGATGAGCCGTGTATGGAGTTTTTGCCCAGTTTAATGGTGGCCGCGTAGGCTTTTTTGGCAACAGCGAAGTTTTCGGTTTTGTCCGCCAGCAAAGCCAGCTTTTTTTGTCTTAAGATGGACATAGGCGAAAGCGCAACGGCTGAGTTAAGCGAAGACACGGCATGTTCATCGTTACCCATGGATTCGTGCGCTTTTACCAGCCAGTCATAAGCCTCCAGCATCACCGGATATTGCTCGATGAGATCCTGGAAAGTTTTGATGGCTTGGTCGTAATAGCCGAGAAAAAAGCAACAACGCCCAAACCCAATCTGGCCCAGGGCAGTTCTCTTTCGTGCAGGATGTCCTGATAAATCTCCTCGGCCGTTTTAAAGTCGCCAACCTTAAGGGTCAGTTCGGCGTGTATCTTTAATAATTGCAAACGCATTTTTTTATCATCGCGTTGAAGCAGTTGTTCGCAATTATGTATGGCCAGGTAAAGATTGCCGCTGTCTATTTCATTTTCAATGCTGGCCATGTATTTTTTGCGGGCATAGCACCGTTCAATACGGCTCAATAGTTGCTGCCGGTTAAAGGGTTTAATCAGATAGTCGTCGGGTTTGTTGTCGATGGCAGTCAGCACCATCTCCTGGCTCTGTTCGCAGGTGACTATGATGAAAATAGCATTAACCGGCAATAACTTAAGATGCCTGGCCTCTTCCAGAACCTGCTGGCCGTTTTTTCCCCTGAGCAGATTGTAATCGCAGAGCACAATATCAAACCGGTCAATGCGCATCGCCGTTATTGCGTTGATGCCCGATTCCGCTTCAACAATAAACCGGGCGCCAAATGAACCCAGTATATGTTTAATGGTTTCGCGCATGATGGCTTGATCTTCAACGACCAGTATTTTTTTTGACGTGAGGTTTATTGCCATAAGGAATTAATCTTATATTTCATCTGTCTGGTTTGGACTTGAAAAAACCAATGCGTCCCAATATTGGCGTTAATCTTATAATTAATCAGGATTGATAAAAATGACTGTTGAAGCAAAAAAAGAAACCTTAGGCTTTGAAACTGAAGTTAAACATCTGCTGCATTTAATGATTCATTCGTTATATAGTAACAAGGAAATATTCTTACGGGAATTGATTTCCAATGCATCGGATGCGGCAGACAAACTGCGCTTTGAGGCGCTATCCAATGACAGTTTGTATGAAGGCGACAGTGAGCTGAAAATCCGTCTGGAATACGACAAAGAAAAACGCACTATCACCATTATCGATAATGGCATCGGCATGACCCGTGCGGAAGTTCAGGAACATATCGGAACGATCGCGAAATCAGGCACCAAACAGTTTTTTCAAGCATTAACCGGCGACCAGGCCAAAGACAGCGAGTTAATCGGCCAATTCGGCGTGGGTTTTTATTCGGCGTTCATCGTAGCCGATAAAGTGACCTTAACCACCCGCAAGGCCGGTGCCGACAAGAGCGACGGCGTACGTTGGGAATCGGCGGGCGAGGGCGATTACACGCTCGAATCCGTAGAGAAAGCCCAGCGCGGTACCGAAATCGTCTTGCATATGAAAGAAGCTGAAAGCGAGTTCCTGGACGGCTATCGCATCCGCTCTATCGTCAGAAAATTCTCCGACCATATTTCCCTGCCTATCGTGATGGACAAAGAAGTCCCGCCGTCCATGTCTGAAGAAGGCGAGGAGGAAAAACCGGCGGAAATCGTCGAAGAGACGGTTAACTCGGCTTCCGCATTATGGACCAAAGCCCGTCAGGAAATTTCCGATGAGGCGTATAACGAATTTTACAAGCATGTGGGCCATGACTTCCAAGACCCGCTAACCCATGTACACAGCAAAGTCGAAGGCACCAATGAATACACCTTGCTGCTTTACGTGCCGGCACGTGCGCCGTTCGATATGTGGGACAGGGACACCAAACACGGCGTAAAACTGTACATACGCAAAGTGTTTATCACCGACGATGCCGAACAGTTAATGCCGCGTTATTTGCGTTTTATCCGAGGGATTATCGACGCCAACTCCCTGCCGCTGAACGTATCGCGGGAAATCCTGCAACAAAGCAAGCAAATCAGCAACATCAAATCCGGCGCGGTTAAAAAAGTGCTGGGCATGCTCGAAGACCTAGCCAAGACCGAGCCGGAAAAATACGAGACCTTCTGGTCGCAATTCGGCGCGGTTATCAAAGAAGGCCCGATCGAAGATCATGCCAACAAAGAGCGCGTCGCCAAATTGCTGCGCTTTGCGTCAACCCATGCCGATACCGACAAACAGGAAGTTTCGCTGGAAACTTATGTCGGCCGCATGAAAGAAGGCCAGGACAAGATTTATTATGTCACCGCAGACACCTTCTCGGCGGCAAAAAACAGCCCGCATTTGGAGATTTTCCGCAAGAAAGGCATCGAAGTCTTGTTGCTGTCGGATCGTATCGACGAATGGCTGGTGTCTAACCTGGACGAATTCGACGGTAAGCATTTGCAGTCCGTCGCTAAAGGCGATCTGGACTTGGGCGTTTTGGATGCCGAAGAAGACAAAGCCGCTCAGGAAGAAGTGACTAAGGATTTTGAAGCGGTACTCAAGCAGATTAAAGACGTGTTGGCCGATAAAGTCAGCGAAGTGCGTTTGAGTCATCGCTTGACCGAATCGCCCGCCTGTCTGGTTGCCGATGTTTACGGCATGAGCCTGAATATGGAAAGAATCATGAAGGATGCCGGACAAGGCTTGGGCATGGGAATGGGCAGAAAGCCGATCTTCGAGCTTAACCCGACCCATCCGTTGGTGGTCAAGATGAAAGAAGAGCAAGACGACAACCGTTTTGCCGATTTGACCCATATCCTGTTCGATCAAGCCATCCTGAGTGAAGGCGGACAATTGGATGACCCGGCGGCCTTTGTGCATAAGCTGAACGGCTTATTGCAGGGCTTGTTGCACTAAGCATCTGACAAACGGAAAAGGCTGGAGAGTATCCAGCCTTTTTTATGAGGGATGGTTTTGCAGGTGCTGCATTGTGAGCATTTGAGAAAGGCTTGTAGTTGGAATAATCTTGTTCGAGAGAAAGCGTTTTTCCCAATCATGTAAGCTCATATTACCAGTTGATTTTGTCTATACAGCGCCTATACTAAACCCTCTTGATTTTTGGGATTGGGTACTTTGAAAACAAAAGAATCGAATGGAGTAAGGAGAAAAATGCCGCGCTCAAGCAAAAGCCGCAATGTTTGCTTTGAAGCGGTAGAAAACGCCATTAATGACGATAGAATTTTAAATATCGTGCCGCACCACAATCCTGAAAAATATCCAAACCAGAAAATATTGCTAGTAGAAATCAATGGCTATATACACTACGTTCCTTTTGTTGAAGACGAAGACAGCTATTTTTTGAAAAGCATTATTCCTAGCCGTAAACACAATGCACACTTAGTTCAAT
>scf_100011_pt341 | contig 19579 bp, 17 predicted proteins | sample Micenr1anaerobic_FD_49594 | JGI IMG/M metagenome (IMG submission 49594) | reverse complement strand
GGCCTTGGCGATTTTGCCTGTCTGCACGGCCACTTCGGTGGCAAGCTCCGGCTCATCAGCCGAAACAGCCGGGTTACTCCAGATGATGCAGGCGGTTAGTATTGCGATTTTGTAACTTTTCATTAATTACAGGTAAATCCACAAAAAATCGTTTAGAAAATTAAAAGATTATCACCACGAAGACACGACGTGTCTTCGTGGTGAATCGGTTTGATCTGATGCCGCCTGTATGTAATGGGAAGCTACCGCGATTTTCAGCCAATAAGCCGGTTTCATTGGGGCGTTTTCCTTAGTGCGGAATCGGAGATTAATGTCGCAGTGAGCGTGGAGGCAATGGGATAGCGCAAGGTGTCTTCCAACGCATTGAGTGCTTGTTGGGCCTCGACCAGCACATCCAGCCGGGCACGTTCGGCGGCAGCGCGTTCCAGTTTCGCACCGAGCAGAGCCAGAGGGTCGGTTTCCCCCGCTTGAAACAGGGCTTGGGCTGATTGCAGGTTCTCTTGCTGAAGTCGCATTTGCTTTTCGGCGTCGGCCCATTTGGCGAGTACCGCGCCCAAGCCTGCATGAGTGCGGTCAATGTCACCGAGGATGCGCATTTGTAAGGCTTCGAAACGCACAGCAAGCTCACGCCGTTTGGCCTCGGCTTCGGCAATGGGGCCTTGATTTTGATGTAATATCGGCAATTGCATGGTTGCGCCTAAAGCCCAGCGATGCTCGCCCATTTCCCAGGCATAACCGGGATTGGCCTGGATGTTGGGATACTGGTTGGCGATTTCGAGTTGCAGGGCGGATTGCGCAGCCGCGTAATCGGCCAATGCAGCCAATACATCGGGACGCTTCTGTAAGGCAGTTTCTCTCAATTGGCCGACTGGAATGAGGTCTAAATCAGGTAGCTGGGCAAGCTTGCTAAAATCGAACTCAATTCCTGCCAAGGCATCAACCGGCACACCGACAGCGGTGGCGAGCAACACCCGACTTTCCGCGCCTCTTTTTTGCGCCGCGCTGACATTGAGTTGCAGTTGGTTCAATGCGAGATGCGAACGAATGACTTCGAGCCGGGTAATTTCGCCTACTGTCATTTGTTGTTCCAGCCGTTCGGTCATCGCCTGTTGAATAGTCAGTTGCTGTTGCAACAGATGCTCGGCTTCCTGCGCGGCATAAACTTCCAGCATAGCCAGGCGTAACCGCCCGCGTACCAGCCAAGCGGTATCTGCCACCCGCAAGCGCGCCGCGTCGCTGAGGTGCTCGGTTTTAGCTATACGAAAACCGCGTTTCCCGGCGGTTTCGATCGGAATGCTGATGGCGCTGGCCGCTATCCAGGGGACGGCTGCTGTCGCCAGATTACGCACCCAGGTCGGTGTGACCGTGATGCTGGGATTGGGGCGTTGGCCTGCCGTCGTGATTGCGGCATCCATCGTTTCAGCTTGGGCGCGGGCCAGAGCGAGATCGGGATGGTAGTAAATAGCCGCCAGCGTTAGCCGGTCAATATCCCAGGCTTTGGGAGGCTGTCCGGTTTTGTTTGCGAGCACGCTATCGATATAGTCCCTCAGTCCAGCGCTAGACAGCGCGCGGGCTTCGATGCGAGCCGCAGAGTCGACAGGATTTAGCGGATGATCCTCAAAGCGGGCGCAACCGGTGAGCGAAAGGCTCAACAAGGTAAGGAGGAGTGTCGGATGGATGAGTCGTTGCATGTTTGGAATGTTAACAGTCCATTCCAAACAGCAGCATGACAAGCAGATTACAATCTTGTCAGAATTGAAAGGTTATCTGTCAAAATGAACGAAGTCATGCAGGGTAGGCTGCGCATGCCATTTTCATGAGCGGAAAAACAGGCGGTAGCATTCTAGGCTGCCGGGAAGCCCATTATTCAGATTATGTTTTCCCCTTGTCCTGTTTCGATTCGGCCTTTTTAACGCGGATTTTGTTGCCCGCGACATCCTTGTCGTTGAGGATATTCATTGCCGCCTTGGCCTCGCCTTGCTTGGGCATCTCAACAAAGCCAAAACCCTTGCTGTCGCCGGTTTCGTTATCCATTACCAGGGTGCAGGACTGCACGGTGCCGTGGGCTTCGAACATAGCCCGAAGCTCTGCTTCTGTTGTGGTGCGGGCTAGATTGCGTATCAGTAGTTTCATAGGATTGCGTAAGTAGCTATTAATAGAGGTAGTCATGTAGTGTACGCTATGCGTGCCCTTTCAATATAAACTTAACTAAGGCACACGCAACGTATAGGCTTTTTACGGCCTTGTTAGGCAAAATAACCCACCCAATATGCGATGCCGATACCTAAGAATAGACATGAAAGATAGTCAGCCGGCAATACCAGTAAAAAGCTGATGCGAAAAAATCATGAAGGTACAAAGCATCGCAGTTCCTCGCATCCCATGATCATTTATGCTTCAACAGCCAAGCGTGGCTAGAAATAACCATGCGCCAGATTGGTTGACGTTTACGTTACTAGATTTTTACTTTTTGAGCAAATTGTTCTGATGTTGTCTCAAACTCATTGTATTTAGGCATGGGTATTTCCTTCGTACACGTAACGCTTGAATTCATCGGATTACATGCAGTTTGCAACCCGATATTAATTCGTTCTCAGCAGCCTCGGCTCTTAAACAACCCGATCAGGGAGATGGTCCCCGGCAAAGAATGCGGCCAGGTTGGCTAACACTTTTTCGCCCATGGCTGTGCGTGTCCCTAAGGTGGCGCTGCCCAAATGCGGCAGTAGCGATACGTTATCGAGGGTCAGGAAGCCTTCGTGGACATTAGGTTCCCCTTCATAAACATCAAGACCTGCTCCGGCAATCCGTTTGTTTTTGAGCGCTTCAATCAGCGCGGCGCTGTCAACCACATCGCCTCGGGCGGTGTTGATTAAGTGCGCGGACGGTTTCATCAGGTTGAGCATGTCGGCATTGATTAAATGCCGGGTTGCCTCGCCGCCGGGGCAGTGCAACGACACATAGTCGGCTACTTGCAGCAGCTCTTCTATGGACTCGCAACGGGTCGCGTTAAGGTCGTCGGTGACATATTCGTCGGCCGGGCTGGGTTTGAAATAGACGATTTTCATACCGAAGCCGTGATGGGCCTTTTTGGCCATAGCTTGTGCGATACGGCCGAAGCCGATCAGGCCCAAGGTTGCGCCGGTTACATCGCTGCTCAGCATGTGCGTCGGGCACCAGCCTTGCCATTGTTTGGCGCGAACCAGACGGTCGCCTTCTGCGCCGCGACGTGCGGACATTAACAATAAGGTCATCGCAATATCGGCGGTGCTGTGCGTCAACACGCCGGGGGTGTTGCTCACAACCAAGCCTTGCGCCTTGGCGGCGTTAATGTCGATATGGTTGTAGCCTACGCCGAAGTTGCCGAGGATTTTGCAGCATTTGTTGTCGACGTTGATCACGTCGGCAGGGAATGAATCGCAAACGGTGGGACAAACGGCGTCGTAATTTTGCAGCGCGGATTTGAATTCGTCTGCGCTTAAAGGCCGGTCATCTTCGTTTAAAGTGACATCGTAAAGGGCTTTGAGTTTGGCTTCGACTGAGGCAGGCCACTTGCGGGTAACAAAAACTTTGGGTTTGCTCATGGGTTATCCTCCCAGTGCGTGTGTTGGGTTAAGATATTTCACCACGAAGGCACGAAGAACACGAAGAAAAGAAAGTAAAAAGTTCTTGTCTCGGCAGTTACTTCTGCGTTGTTCTATCCCCTGAGTCCATGCAGTCGATCATGGTGATTAATCGGTTCGCTGAATATACAAGATATCTGTTTAAAATATAACGCGATGATAAAAGCGAAATAAAACTTTGTGTCCTCGGCAATTGCTCCTGCATTGCTCTACCTCCCGCATCCATGCAGTCGTTCGTGCCTTCGTGGTGAATTTTTTGCTTAGGTTGAGAGGGTGCATGGGGCGCGTTGCACACGCCCCTGCGATGTTACTGAGCTGTTGAACGGTAGTATTCAATTGCCGCAGCAACGCCGACGCCGGGTTTGAAATCAAAACCATTGTCCAACATCGCCATTTCAACGCCTGCGATAGCGCCCAGCATCGAAACGTCGTTCATATCGCCGACATGGCCGATACGGAAAGCTTTACCGGCCAATTCGGATAAACCGGCGCCTAAAGAAATGTCGTACCGGCTAAAAGCGGTGCTGATTACATCTCTGGCATCTTTGTCCGCAGGGACAATAATCGCAGTCACGGTGTCCGATGCGAAACCGGGTTGAGCGCAGGTTGTTAATCCCCAAGCGGCAACGGCTTTACGAACGCCTTCGGCCAAACGGTGGTGACGGGCATAAACATTTTCCAAGCCCTCTTCCTGCAACAAGTCTAACGCTTTGCGCAAGCCGTATAGAATAGGCAATGCCGGTGTGTAAGGCGTGTAGCCGTCTTTGTTGGTGTTCATCTGGTCTTTTAAGTCCAGGAAGCAACGCGGATAGGTTGATGTTTCAACGGCTGCTAAGGCTTTCTGGCTGAATGCCAGGAACGCGCCGCCGGCGGGCATCATGAAGCCTTTTTGCGAGCCGCTGATGGCTCCGTCAACGCCCCATTCGTCCATGCGAAAGTCGAGACTTGCAATAGAGCTGACGCCGTCAACGAATAACAGTGCAGGGTGATTGGCCGCGTTCAGGGCTTTACGAACGCCGCCGATGTCGCTGGTAACGCCGGTAGCGGTTTCGTTATGCGTCGCTAAAACAGCCTTGATTTCGTGGTTGGTGTCTTCTTTTAGACGCGCTTCCATTCTGTCCAAAGGAATGCCTTTGCCCCAGACTTCTTGATGAATTTCGACGTCGAAGCCCAGGCGTTTCGCCATTTCAGCCCATAAATGGCTGAATTGACCGAAGCGATAGATTAAAACCTTGTCGCCCGGATTTAAGGTGTTGGTCAACGCAACTTCCCAGCCTGCGGTGCCGGTCGCGGGGAAAATAAAGGCTTGTCCGGTTTCTGTTTTAAAGATTTTTTTCAGATCTTGTAAAAGAGGTGTCAGCAGTTTTGGGAACACAGGAGAGCGGTGGTCTTCCATGTTGACATGCATAGCGTTAAGAATTTCATTTGGCACATTGGTAGGGCCAGGAATATATAGGTGGTTACGACCAGCCATTGCATTGCCTCTTTGTAGTAGTTGAGTGATTGAAATGCAGCTTGGGCATTGAAAAAGCTAATGTCCAAAAACTGGCAATAATGACATAGCCGCTAAAAATCGGCAAGGTTAGATTAGGGCTTGAGCTGGGAAATAAGCTTTAAAAATTGACTTTGAGACCTCTGAAAGTAAAATGTGCGGTTGATTTAAGATCGGCTTAAGCCGCGTATGTCGGGATTGCCTAGCGTAACCGACACTGGCAATGGTAGCCGAAAAATGTCGGGTTATGCCAACCTGAACGGATTTACAACATTGAAATTAGGAAAGCACAAATGAGCCACACCTTATATGCAGCGTCAGTTCAACGAGTTCAACGCTGTGAATTAGCCGTTCCGGGTTCTAGCCCTGAAATGTTTGAAAAAGCGATGAGAAGTGGCGCTGATTTTATTTTTCTGGATCTTGAGGATGCGGTAGCGCCCGATGACAAGTTGCAAGCCAGAAAGAACATTATTGAAGCGATTAACGACCTGGACTGGAAAGGACACGGCGTCACCATTTCAGTGCGCATCAACGGTCTGGATACCCAGTACATGGTGCGTGACGTGGTGGACCTGGTCGAGCAGTGCGGCGCAAAGCTGGACACGGTTTTGATTCCTAAAGTGGGCGTTTATGCCGATGTTTATATGGTTGAAGCGATGCTGAACCAGCTGGAAATGCAACAGGGCCTGAAAAACAAGATCGGCATTGAAGCCTTGATTGAAACGGCATTGGGCATGGCGAATGTTGAAGACATTGCACGCAATGGCGCATCGGGTCGCCTTGAGGCCTTGCATTTCGGTGTGGCGGATTACGCCGCAAGCAACCGTGCCAGAACCACTAACATCGGCGGTTTAAATCCTGATTATCCCGGAGACCAATGGCATTTTGCGATCAGCCGGATGACGGTTGCGTGCCGAGCTTACGGCTTGCGTCCTATTGACGGTCCTTTTGGCGATATTAAAGATCCCGAAGGCTACAAAATGGCCGGAAGACGGGCGGCGGCTTTAGGCTGTGAGGGTAAATGGGCGATACATCCGTCACAAGTGGAATTAGCCAACGAAATATTTACCCCGCCTGCGTCTGAAGTTGATAAGGCAAAACGCATACTGGCTGCTTTGAAGGAAGCGGCAGCGCAAGGTAAAGGCGCGGCAGCATTAGACGGTCGTTTAATCGATGCCGCATCGGAAAAAATGGCCAATAACGTGGTCAGAGCTGCCGAAGCTATCGCAGCAAAAAAATAAACAATTTTGTAGATCGGGTTTGCTCTAGGACACAAGAGGGCAGCGTAATCCGACAATCGAAGCCGAAAATGCCGGGTTAAGTTGCGTTAACCCGACCTACACAACACACAAATAGGAGATGCTGTGGATATTCATGAGTATCAGGCGAAAGAAATTTTAAGCGGTTACGGCGTTAAAATCGCCGAAGGCGGCATGGCCTACAGCCCGGAAGAAGCCGTGCAACGCGCCAGAGATATTGGCGGGCACATTTGGGCGGTCAAAGCGCAGATTCATTCCGGCGCGCGCGGCAAAGCGGGCGGCATTAAAATCTGCAAGACCCACGATGAAGTTGAAGCGGCGGCGGAAGCGTTGTTAGGCAAAAGACTGGTCACTCATCAAACCGGTCCTGCCGGTAAAGTGTGCGGCAGATTGTATGTCGAAGCCGGAACCGACATCGTCAAGGAAATGTATTTCTGTTTTCTGGTTGACCGCAGCTCAGAGCGCATTGTGATGGTCGGTTCCGCTCAAGGCGGCATGGAAATCGAGGAATTGGCCGAAAACAATCCCGATGCCATTACCAAAATTTACATCGAACCTGCCGTAGGTCTGCAGGATTATCAGGCGCGTGAAATGGCCTTTGCCTTGGGCCTGGAGCCTGAGTTGTTGAGCCATGCGGTTAAAACCATCAGGGGCTGTTATCGCGCCCTGCGTGAGCTTGATGTCAGCATGCTGGAAATCAACCCGCTGGTGGTTACCCGCAGTAACGAGTTGGTCGCTTTGGACGCCAAAATGGGCTTTGATGACAACGCCTTGTTCCGTCAGCAAAAAATTTCCGAATTGCGCGATAAAACCCAGGAAGATCCCCGCGAAATGGCGGCTGCCGACCGCGGCTTAAGCTATGTCGGCCTGGATGGCGACATCGGCTGCATGATTAACGGCGCCGGTTTGGCGATGGCGACCATGGACATGATTAAACTGGCCGGCGGCGAGCCTGCCAACTTCCTCGACGTAGGCGGCGGCGCATCGGCCGAACGCACCGAAAAAGCCTTTCGGTTGGTGTTGGCCGACAAGGGCGTCAAAGCCATGCTGGTTAATATTTTCGCCGGTATCAATCGTTGCGACTGGATTGCCGAAGGCGTTGTTGAGGCGGTCAAGAAAATCGATATGAAAATACCGTTGATCGTCAGATTGTCAGGTACCAATGTTGAAGAAGGCCGCCGGATTATCGCAGAAAGCGGTTTGCCTATTATTACCGCAGAGACCTTGGCCGAAGCGGCTGAAAAAGCGGTGCAAGCGCGCAATGAAGCGGTTGCAAAAGAAGCGGCTCAGGGAGCATAAAGATGGCTATTTTAATTGACGAAACAACACGCATTATTGTCCAGGGTTTTACCGGAAAAATCGGCAGCTTTCACGCTCAGGACATGATTAACTACGGCTCTAACGTCGTCGGCGGCATCACTCCCGGCAAAGGCGGCCAAACCCATTTAGGCTTGCCGGTTTTCAATACCGTCAAAGAAGCCGTTCGCCAAGTTGGCGCAGAAGCCAGCATTATCTTTGTTCCTCCTGCCTTTGCCGCCGATTCCATCATGGAAGCCGCCGATGCAGGCATTAAATATTGTGTGGCGATTACCGACGGTATTCCTACCCAGGACATGATGACGGTTAAAAACTTCCTGCGTCGTTTTCCCGTAGAGCAACGAATGATCCTGACCGGTCCCAACTGCGCGGGCACTATTAGCCCGGGCCGCGCCATGCTGGGCATTATGCCGGGGCATATTTACATGCAAGGCAACGTCGGCATCGTCGGTCGGTCAGGCACCTTGGGTTATGAAGCGGCTGACCAGATGAAACGTTTGGGTATCGGCATTTCGACCTCTGTCGGTATCGGCGGCGACCCGATCAACGGCAGTTCGCACCGCGATATTTTGGAAAAATTTGAAGCCGATCCGGAAACCAAAGTGGTTGTCATGATTGGAGAAATCGGTGGTCCGCAAGAAGTTGAAGCCGGGATGTTTGCCAAAGAACACATGACCAAGCCGGTAATCGCTTATATCGCCGGCTTAACGGCGCCGGAAGGTCGGCGCATGGGTCATGCCGGTGCGATTATTTCATCAGCGGGTGAAAGCGCTGCCGAAAAAGTAGCTATACTGAAAGAGTTGGGAGTTACCATCTGCCCGACACCTGCGGCCATGGGCGAAACGGTGGCGGCAGTGCTGGCCCGGTTGTAAGGAAAAGATACGAGCCGAAAGGCGAAGGGCGAAGGGCGAAGGGCGAAAGATATAAGGTTTTTAGCCTTTTGTCTTTCGCCCTTCGCCTGCTTTTATTTTTAACACTCACAAGGCGTAAATGAAAATACTTATTCTTGGGGCCGGTGTTACCGGTTCATCGGTTGCCGGAGCGCTGGCAAGCGAGGAGAACGATATTGTCGTCGTTGATTTCAGGACGGAGTTGCTCGACGCGCTAAAAGAGCGTTTCGATATTGCCACGGTTGCCGGTAACGCGGCACATCCGAGGGTGCTCGAACAGGCTGGAGCCCGGACTGCCGATATCATTATCGCGGTTACCGACAGCGACGAGACCAATATGCTGGCGTGTGTGATCATCAATGCGCTGTACAGTCGGCCGAAAACGATTGCACGGGTACGTGCTGTCGATTACCTGAACAATCCGCAATTGTTCGGTCCGAACGGCATTCCGGTGGATATTGTGATCAGCCCGGAACAAATCGTCATGGAAGCTATCCGTAATTTGATCGAGTTCCCCGGTGTTCAGCATATTTCCGATTTTGCTGATGGGTTGGTGCGCCTTTTTTCGGTCAAGGTGGTGGCGGACGGTTCCTTAACGGGTAAAAAATAAAAAGCCTGAAAGAGCGTTTGGTCGGCGGGAAAATTCGCGTGGTGGCTATTTTTCGGCAAGGTATTCCGCTGACAGTGAATGGCGAAGCCGTTATCGAAACGGGCGATGAAGTTTTTTTCGTGGCGCCTCGTGAAGAGGTGCGGCGAATATTGAAAGAGTTGAACAAACTGGAAGCTCCGATAAGGCGAATTATCATTGCCGGTGGGGGCCATGTCGGCAAGCGTTTGGCGCTGGCGCTGGAAAAAGATCATCAAGTAAAAATCATTGAAAAAGATCCCATACGAGCCAAAAAAATCTCCAATGATCTTGATCATACCGTGGTGCTTTTAGCTGATTGCGCCGATGAAGCGCTGTTGCTTGACGAGTCTATCGACAGTACTGATTTGTTTTGTGCGATTACCGAAAATGACGGCGTCAACATCGTTTCCGCCTCGTTGGCAAAAAGTTTGGGCGCGCGCAAGGCTATCTGTTTACTCAACCATGTTTCGTATAGCAAGCTTTTGCCTGGAACAGGAATTGACGTTGCCGTGCTGCCCAATCAGGAGACGCTCGGCAGTATTCTAAAACATGTGCGCCGCGGTGACGTGGCGCAAGTCAGTTCGCTATGCGGCGGTACCGCTGAGGCCATCGAGGCTATTGCGCACCAAAGTAACGATCTGAATTCTGTCGTTGGATTTCGGGTGGATTCTATTAATTTTCCTGAAGGCATTGTGATGGGAGCGCTGATTCGCAACCAGCAAGTCATTTCGATTCACCATGAGACAGTGTTTGAAGAAGGCGATCATGTGGTGATGTTTGCGATGGATAAAAAACTGGTCGTAAACATCGAGAAAAAATTCCAGCCTCTTTAATTAAGGGCAGGCAAAAGGCTAAGGGCTAAAGGCAAAAAAATCTTAGCCCTTAATCTTTCGTCTTTAGTCTTGAACCTTTCGCCTTGAATCTAATCCCATGCATGTCATCTTTACTATCATCAATATTTTCGGTTTAGTCACCATAGGGTTCAGCGGCTTAATGGCCACTTGTTGGCTGACCTCCTCCATAGCTAATGACGGCGCCACCAGTGCTTTTTATCAGGGTTCGGTGATTACCATGTTGATGGGTGCGTTGATGTTTATTCCGACGCTACGCATACCCAAAAAGGTGACGCGGCAAACAGGCTTTTTGTTGGTAGCGATTACTTGGTCGATAACGCCGGTGTTTTGCACCTTGCCGCTGATGATGTATCTACCTGAGCTCAGCTTTATCGACGCTTATTTCGAGACTGTTTCAGGCCTCACTACGACCGGCGCGACCATATTCAGCGGTATTGATCAGTTGCCTATGTCGATTAATTTGTGGAGGCATGAATTATGCTGGATAGCGGGGATGGGCATCATTATTTTTGCGGTAGCCATTTTGCCTATTCTGGGCATCGGCGGGATGCAATTGTATATTGCGGAATCGCCGGGAACGGTCAAGGAATCGGACTTGCCGCCGCGCATAGCGCAAACCGCGAAAGCATTGTGGCTGGTCTATGCGGGCATTACCTTGGCTTGCATTATTGCCTTGCGCTTGGCCGGTATGGATTGGTTTGATGCCGTTTGCCATGCTTTTTCCGCGATGAGTTTAGGCGGATTTTCCACGCATGACAGTAGTGTCGGATTTTTCAATTCCTTATCTATCGAGATGGTGTTAGTCATCTTTCAATTGCTGGCGGCGATTAATTTCGCCACTCACTTTGTGGCTCTCCGGAAACTCTCATTCAGTCCTTATGTCGATGACAGGGAGGCAAGAGCTTTTCTCGCTTTGGTGTTGGGGAGCTGTGTCATGACAGCTGCGGTGCTGTGGCATGCAGGCACCTATCCGGATTTTTTTTCCGCGTTACGCCATGCAACGTTTAATTTGGTCACCATCGCTACCGATTGCGGTTTTTCCACGCAGGACTTTAATCAGTGGCCTATTTTTGTGCCGATGTGGATGTTGTTTTTAAGTTGCGTTTCAGCTTCTTCCGGTTCCACCGGCGGCGGTATTCGGATGATTCGTACCATCATCCTGATGAAGCAGGCGCGTCTGGAGTTGTTTAAGTTCATTCACCCTTTTGCGGTTAAATCCATGAAAATCGGCGACACCGTGGTGAGTAATAAAATTGTCGCTTCTGTGACCGGATTTATTTTTCTGTATTTCATCAGCATTGTCATTCTGGTATTCATGCTGTTGTTGAGCGGCATGGATTTTATAAGCGCTTTTTCGGCGATTATTGCCTGTTTTAACAACGCAGGACCGGGTCTCAATCAGGTGGGGCCTGCAACCAATTACGCCAGTTTGAGCGATGTTCAAACGGGTATCTGCATCTTTGCAATGCTTCTGGGGCGGGTGCAAATATTTTCCATTGTTATTTTATTTGTACCGGAATTCTGGAGAAAATAATTTACGTCAATTGTTAAGTGCGGCGGAGATTTTTGCTTTAAGGGTAGCCGTGTGAACGCTATAACGAGTTACAGTAAAGATGGTTAGATCGAGGGGGATACGGCGATAAGGCGAGGCTGGTATAGTAATTTCGAGCTTGTCTTTGGCAAGCAAGTTGAAAGCTTGTAAAAACAAAAAGCCCGGCTTATGCCGGGCTTTTCGGTACTGCTAAGCGCTCTATTTACAGTTGAATAGAGCTAGAAACTTTTTGTTTAGAATCATCTGGGTTGTCGATGCAGCCAGTCAATCCAACAATCATTAATGCCATAGCTATAAGAGATAAAATTTTATTCATAAGAATATCCTCCAAAGGGGTTTCAATTATTTTTATTAATTTGCGCCGTTAAATTAAAGCACATGCATTTTATATCATGACTGGAATGATGATGCAATAATAAAAAATCAATAATCATCGGCATAATTAAAGTTCGTTGATATTGTCAGGCAGATCAAAAGAGATTCGGTTGTCAGTCCATTTTGCCGTTCCGATAGTGGTCCACGGAGATGTGAAATTTTTGTGCAATTGATCTTCAACCCAGTAAGAAGGGGCGCTGATTTTTTTAAGCTTTATGTTGAAAACGACGTTATCAAGGTTCAAGCCGATTTTCTGTCCCCAAAAAGCAGTGACTTTCATAATAAATTTATGCAAGCGTTTGTTGTCAATGTTTGGCGTAACGGCAATGTTGGCCCACATCGAGTGAACTCGACCCCAGTTGGGAGCAAGAAGACGTCCTTGTTCATTGACAAAAGGCAGCCAGCGTTCAGCGCCATCTTGGTCGGTGTAAGTGATCGCTAAAATATGATCGTACCCTGCAAAATGATCGTGCAGATAAAGCGCGTGCGGGGTAATGCCTAAGAAGGTCTGTGAGATCATCAAAACAGCGTTGCTGGCTTGTGAGATGGGATTTTGAGGGCTATCGGCATTGAGTCTGTAAATAAGCCCGTAATGGACGGAGCTGTTTAATTGCAAAACGAGTAGCGCCAGTAATATTTTTGAAAGCTTTCTGGAAAATGCCTGCGGTTTTTGTGCGGCAACACCTTCAAAAAATTGATGATAGAGAGTGGTGTCCGGCAGGACTTGTGGTATCGGGCAAGCGGATGAGCAAGGGATGCGATTGCGCGTATCGGCAATGGAGCGGTATTTTTTTAAGGCAAATTGATGAATTCCCGGAAGGTTCAAAATAATACCGATAGGAAATAAATAACGCATTTTTATAAAGATCCGGGCATAAGTGTCAACGCCCGAATAAATGCGGTTAGTGCGATCCAGTGCGTATAAATCGGTTAAAAGGGTTTCATTATTGATGGAAGCAAGCGCTGGGTAGTGTGCTGCGTGTTCCTGAGCGCTTTTAAAGTCTATGCAGCTGAATAGGTCGAAATGATTAAGGATCAGGACGGTACGATTACACAAAGGGCATAGCTGGTCATAAAATACGGTAAGAGACGGCTGCTTTGCGGTAACCAGTCGGCCAATGCAACGCCACCACTTAAAAGGGACGAGTAAAGTATAAAAGCTGAGCATCCCCAAGCCAAAAGGGTAAATATTAAAAGATAAGGTAATGCCAAGATGCAGTCCGAGGCCGACTAATAAATAGATTATGCGTAACCGGCGCTGGGTAAAAAAGAAGATAAAGGTAAATTGGAAGATTAAAATCGTGTAGCCGAGAATGTTTTGCAGTAGTGTGTTATTCAGCAAGTACGACATGTCGATGGCTGAAACATAATAAGGCTGTGTCGCGGGTAGCCAAGTACCGAGGCCATTGCGCCAGTGTTCGGCAAACATTTTGTGTATGGCTGAGTCAAAGTAGAGAAAGCCGAGACAAATAGCAACGGGCAGGGTGTAGGCAAGGGTTGAAACGGTTGGTTTCGGATAGGCGCTGTAATGAGTAAAAGGGGTGCTAAGCTTATATCGAAGGTTGTCTATTGAAAATGCCCGATCTCCCGGCATAAAAAGTAGGAAAAATCCCGCTCCGATCATGAATAAATCAAAGCCGCCATCAAAATCCCGTTGCATGGGGGTGAAGTTAACAAAAATAATCCAGATAATGTAATTGCAGGTCATTGCAAATTGGTAGCGGTAACCCACCACAATAAAAGCGGCAATAACGCCCCAAAGGCACAAGAAAAAAGGAATCATCGGGAATTCGACATCTATATAGGGAATAGGGTCGAAAATTAAATGATTAAAATACAGCAGGAAAATAATTTCCTGTAGAGTGATTAGACCGTAAAAAATCCGGAATAAGCCTATGCCAGTAGCAGGAGCCTGCTTGGAATGAAGTTCTAGAATTTTGCTGGATATAAGTTTATACATTTCATGATTCGAAAAATCGAGAGGATGTATAAATTATATAAGAAATGTGGGGTTTATGTATTGAAATGTGCAGACAAAACAAAGGCCGCACTCAACTCGTAAAGAGTTGAAGTGAGCGGCCTAAGTTAAGATTAAATCGGTAAACGACTTATTTTTCGTCGTCTGGGTGCTCGGCGAATACCCACTTTACGAGGAAGTAGCCAGCAGCTATAACTACAACCGCGCCGACCATACCAGCTGGTTCTTTTAACATTTCGGTGATATCTAAGATCGCTCCCATGGGATGTCCTACCTATAATTTTGTATTTTTAGAAATATTGCTAATTACATAGCAAACGGAATGAGCATAATACTTTAGGGAAAGTTAAAGTCAAGGCTTATTGTTGTGTGTTTTTGCTGATGAGATGTAACTATTGTTTCCGGTTGAAATTTATTGCTCGATAGCCAGTGTGGTATAGTTTAAAATCTGTTTTTGAGTGCTGATACATTTTGAGATAAGGAATTATGATGAATAGATGCGTTAAAATATTACCACTGGTCGCAATTTTCTTTACGTTATCGGCGAATGCTGACGTTCAACTAAAAGATAATTCTGAGATTTTAGGGAAATGGAATCTTCATGATGAAGCGGTTTCGTTAACGAGTCCCAAAAAAGCGGTGACTCAGGAATGGGAGTTTAAGGCGGATGGAACTCTTATTTCATCTGCATCCGATGTCGCTGGGCGGATCAGCGCGTTAAAAATTGCGTTAAAATATTCCATCGAAAATGGAGAAATCAAAAAACAATCCTCTCCTGGACGAGAAAAATATGAATCCTGCAAAGTGGTTGAAAAAGAGGGTTCAAACATGATATTAAAGTGTACATACTTTTTCTTTCTAACAAAAAATAATTTAAAAAAGGATATAGCTATGATAGGTGGCATTGTAATGATTTTGGTAGCTCTCTGGATTTACCAGTCGGCTATGAGAGCAAAGACGAGTAATGTAATGATGTGGGTCGCGATTGGTGCGGTTGCCTTTTTTGTAGTGCAGCTGGGATTTATCGATGTCAATCTTTATATTTTAGAGGCAGTACGAGGTGGTGAGGGTGGTAGCGACTACGAGCGTGATTTAACCAGTATTGGCGATAGGAAAAATGAAGGCGGTTTTCAGGGGTTTGGGGGTGTTCTGCTTTCATTGTACTTGGAACTGATGCCGTCAATCGTCGGCGTTTTAGCGGCTGCGCTGATTCGGGTAAAATTTATTACCAAGGAGCCAATTACAGTCGGCAATTTATTTGGCGACATTAAAGAAATGTTTCAAAGCATAAAACAAAGCTTCAAAACGTCGTCTGAAAAGTAAGGCATAAAGCTGGTTATAAAAAAAAGCCCAAGTGATGCTTGGGCTTTTTTTATGGCTGCATTGTTTTCTGGATTAGAGGTTCTGCTATCTAAATACTATTTACCTAAAATAGTAGAAACAAGAAAGACGAGACCGGAAACGAAAAGCACAGTAAAAATTAATCCTGCAATAACATACGTTACGAGAGATCCCTGTGTGAAGTCCTGTTGCCTGTTATCGTCGCTTTGCACGCCAATGGCGGCAGCTAGAACGCTCTTTATGACTTGAGTAATCGTTGGTTTTGACATGCTCATCTCCGGCAAAAATAGTGAAAAATAATAGTGCTTGATGACGTTTTAAGCAATGATTATATCCAAATTAAATAACCCCCCTGGACCGTTCCTATGAGCAAAACAGAATTATTAAAGCAGCAATTATCCCAGCGCATTTTATTTCTTGATGGTGCGATGGGCACGATGATCCAAAGCTACAAATTGGAAGAAAAAGATTATCGTGGCGAGCGTTTTGCCCAGTGGGAGGTTGATCTTAAGGGAAACAACGATCTTTTATCGCTGACCCAGCCGGACATTATTAAAGCCATTCATAGCGCGTATTTTGAAGTCGGCTCCGACATCGTTGAGACCAATACCTTCAACGCGACCAGCATCGCCATGGCCGATTATAAAATGGAATCGCTGGCCTATGAAATGAATGTTGCGGCGGCGCGTGTGGCTAGAGAAGCGGCTGACGAATACACCCAAAAGACGCCGGAAAAGCCGCGTTTTGTTGCCGGCGTTTTAGGCCCTACCAACCGCACGGCCTCCATGTCGCCCGATGTTAACGATCCGGGCTTTCGCAATATCTTTTTCGACGACTTGGTTCTTGCCTACACGGAAGCCACTCAAGGCCTGATTGACGGCGGCGCGGATATTATCCTGATTGAAACCGTCTTCGATACCCTGAATGCCAAAGCCGCCATTTTTGCGGTTGAACAATATTTTGAAAAGATCGGCTACAAATTGCCGGTTATGATTTCCGGCACCATTACCGATGCATCGGGCAGAACGCTGTCCGGACAAACCGTTGCCGCTTTCTGGAATTCACTGAAGCATGTAGAGCCGATCTCGTTCGGTTTTAACTGCGCGTTAGGCGCAACAGAATTACGCCAATATATCGCCGAATTATCGAGTATTGCCGACACGCATATTTCCGCCCACCCCAATGCGGGCTTGCCTAACGAGTTCGGAGAATACGACGAAACGCCCGAAGCGATGGCCGAAGAGCTGGCCGATTGGGCGAAAAACGGCTACCTGAATATTATCGGCGGATGTTGCGGAACCTCGCCTGCGAATATCAAAGCGATCGTTGAAGCTGTGCAACAATACAGTCCAAGAATAGTTCCGGAGATACCCAAACAGTGTCGATTATCAGGACTCGAACCCCTGAACATCGGGCCGGATTCATTATTCGTCAATGTCGGCGAGCGCACCAACGTGACCGGTTCGGCGGCGTTCAAACGACTGGTTATTGAAGGCGATTTTGAAGCGGCGCTGGATGTAGCCAAACAGCAAGTTGAAAACGGCGCGCAAATTATCGACATCAATATGGACGAAGGCATGCTGGAGTCCAAGGAAGCGATGGTACGCTTTTTGATGCTGATCGCGTCCGAGCCTGACATTGCCAAAGTGCCGATCATGCTGGATTCATCCAAATGGGAAATTCTGGAAGCCGGACTTAAATGCATTCAGGGCAAAGGCGTGGTGAATTCCATCTCGCTGAAAGAAGGCGAAGCCGCGTTTATCGAACACGCCAAACGGGTACGTCGCTATGGTGCGGCGGTTATCGTCATGGCTTTTGATGAAGAAGGGCAGGCGGATACCAAGGCCCGGAAAGTCGAAATATGCCAACGGGCTTACAAGATTCTCACCGAACAAGTCGGTTTTCCGCCCGAAGATATTATTTTCGATCCCAACATATTCGCCGTCGCCACCGGCATTGACGAACACAATAATTACGGCCTGGATTTTATTGAAGCCACCCAAGAGATCAAACGCACCTTGCCTTACGCGCTGATTTCCGGCGGCGTGTCCAACGTATCGTTTTCGTTTCGGGGCAATAATCCGGTGCGCGAAGCGATCCATGCGGTGTTTTTATATCATGCCATTCAGGCCGGCATGGATATGGGCATCGTCAATGCCGGTCAATTGGCGATTTATGAGGATATACCCCGAGATCTGCGCGATGCGGTTGAAGATGTTATTTTAAACCGGCACGACGGCAGCGGCACCGATAAATTGCTGGAACTTGCCGACAAATATCGCGGCGACGGCAGCAGCAGCGCCGGAAAAGAGCAGGATCTGGAATGGCGCAGCTGGCCGGTCACCAAGCGTCTGGAACATGCGCTGGTTAAAGGCATCACCGATTACATCGACGAAGACACCGAACAGGCAAGACTGGAGGCCGAAAGACCGTTGCATGTCATTGAAGGCGCGTTAATGGACGGCATGAACGTAGTCGGCGACTTGTTCGGCGCGGGCAAAATGTTCCTGCCGCAAGTGGTCAAATCGGCGCGGGTCATGAAAAAGGCCGTGGCTTATTTGATGCCGTTTATGGAAGCCGATAAAGCGGCAGGCGAGCGGCAAACCAACGGCAAAATCCTGATGGCGACGGTAAAAGGCGATGTGCATGACATCGGCAAGAATATCGTCGGCGTGGTCTTGCAATGCAATAACTATGACGTGATTGATATGGGCGTGATGGTGCCCGCCGAAAAGATTTTACAAACCGCGCGTTTGGAAAACGTCGACATTATCGGCTTAAGCGGCCTGATTACGCCGTCGCTCGATGAAATGGTGCATGTCGCCAAAGAAATGCAGCGCCAGGGCTTTACCATTCCGTTAATGATAGGCGGCGCGACAACTTCGCGTGCGCATACCGCAGTCAAAATCGCCCCGAATTACGACGGCCCGATTGTTTACGTGACCGATGCATCGCGCGGCGTCGGCGTAGCCAGCAACTTGCTCAGCGCCGATTTAAAAGACGAGTTCGTCAACAGCGTCCGGGAAGAATACGAGGAAGTCAGGGAACGGCACAAAGGCCGGGAAGCCAAAACCAAGCAACATCCTTTAGAAGACGCCCGGCGCAATAAATTCAACTGGGGCAACTACGAGCCGGTTAAACCGTCGTTCCTGGGCATCAAGGTCATCGATCATTTTCCGTTGGATACGTTGGTCTGGTACATCGACTGGTCGCCGTTTTTCCAAACCTGGGAAATGGCCGGAAGCTATCCCAAAATACTCGATGACAAAGTCATCGGCGTTGAAGCCAGAAAGCTGTTTCAAGACGCGCAGGACATGCTGAAAAAAATCATCAGCGAAGAATGGGTGACCGCCCGCGCCGTAGTCGGATTCTTCCCCGCCAACAGCGACGGCGATGATGTCGTGGTATACACCGACGACACCCGCAGCCAGAAAAAGGAAACCCTGCATCATTTGCGTCAGCAGAACGTCAAAGCGCCGGGCAGACCCAATTATTGCCTGTCCGATTTTATCGCCCCGGTTGACAGCGGCAAAGCCGACTATATCGGCGCTTTTGCGGTAACGACCGGCATCGGCATAGAGCAAAAACTGCAAGAGTTTGAACTGGATAATGACGATTACAGCTCAATCATGCTCAAAGCGCTGGCCGACAGATTGGCCGAAGCGTTTGCAGAATACATGCACCAAGTGGTCAGGAAAGAGTATTGGGGCTATGCCAAAGATGAAACTCATGAGGCCGATCAGTTAATCAACGAAGCCTATCAAGGCATACGGCCTGCGCCGGGTTATCCTGCGTGTCCCGATCATACCGAGAAGGGCAAACTGTTTGAATTGCTCAATGTGACCGAACATACCACCATAGAGCTGACCGAGAGTTATGCGATGTACCCGGCCTCGGCGGTAAGCGGCTGGTATTTTTCCCATCCCGAGTCGCAGTATTTTAATGTCGGCAAGATAGATAAAGACCAGCTGCAAGATTACGCCAGACGCAAAGGCATCGCCGAAGAAGTCGCCGAGCGCTGGCTGGCGGCGCATTTGCATCATTAATATGCGCTTAATGCTGTTCGGCACCTCCGGCTGCCATCTTTGCGAACAGGCGGAGATTATTGTTAATGCCTGTGTGCCGGATGGTGTTGAGACTGTGGATATTGCCGAACAGGAGCAGTGGCAGGAGCAATATGCTGTGCGCATTCCGGTTTTGTATGATCCGGAGACCAAGCAGGAGTTGGGTTGGCCGTTTGATTTGACTGAAGTTGAAGATTTTGTTAGTCGTC
>scf_100005_pt6 | contig 19893 bp, 20 predicted proteins | sample Micenr1anaerobic_FD_49594 | JGI IMG/M metagenome (IMG submission 49594) | reverse complement strand
CATTTCCAAGTTCGAAGCGGAAGATGCGTTACGGCACTTGGTCGGAACAAACCGGCACTGGAAGTAGTGATCATTCGCCCGCCTCTGGTCTACGGGCCGGGCGTGAAGGCCAATTTTTACAGCATGATGCATTGGCTTGAGAAGGGTATCCCGTTACCTTTGGGCGCCATTCATAATAAGCGCAGTTTTGTTGCATTGGATAATCTGGTTGATTTGATCATAACCTGCATTGATCATCCGGCAGCGGCTAACCGGACATTTTTGGCGGCAGACGGTGAGGATCTGTCTACTACCGAACTGTTGCAACGCATGGGCAACGCATTGGGCAAGCCCGTCAAACTGTTTCCTATGCCTATCTGGATATTAAAAGCCGCCGCTATGTTGGTGGGTAAGCGTGATATGGCGCAGCGTTTGTGTAATTCACTTCAAGTTGATATTAGCGAAGCGCGTGATCTGCTGGGCTGGCAACCTCCTGTGAGTGTGGATGATGCTTTGAAGAAAACGGCAACGGATTTTTTACAAAAATCATAGCCTGTTTGATTTTGGTAATATTCAAGCTAAGGTATTCGGTTTTTTACGCCGACGATTTTCTACGGGACCCGTCTTCAGTAAGTTCACGGAAATAATCTGCATTATCGGAGTTTTGGCTTCGGCAACTACTCCTGCGTCGCTCTACCTCCTCCATCCGTGGCGTCGTACGCGTCCATATCCATACAGTCGTCAATGACTAAGTGAGGCACAAATGATTTTTTGGTGGTTTATTTTGCTAACGAGTGTAGTGTCTTGGGCGCTCACCGGTTTTTTGCGCCGGTACGCCTTGGCGAAGAACTTAATCGATATTCCCAATGAGCGCAGCTCGCACTCGGTGCCGACGCCCAGGGGCGGCGGTGTTGCTGTTGTGGTGTCGTTTCTGGCTGTTTTGCCCATTTTAAACACGTTTGATTTGCTTTCTACTCCCGTGTTTTTGGCTTTATGGGGCGCCGGGTTCGCCGTTGCGGTAACCGGTTTTCTGGATGATCACGGACACATTGCCGCGCGCTGGCGCTTATTGGTACATTTCGGTGCGGCGGTTTGGGGGCTTTATTGGCTGGGCGGCTTTCCTCCGCTCGCGGCTTTTGGATATTCGCTGGATTTGGGATGGCTTGGGTATCTGTGTGCGGCGGTTTATATAGTTTGGTTGCTCAATCTGTACAATTTCATGGATGGCATCGATGGCCTTGCCGGTATTGAGGCGATTACGGTTTGTTGCAGCGGCGCGTTGATGGTCTGGCTTGTTGCGCCGGATTCAACGGCTTGGATGCTGACGGCCTTTCTGGCTACAGCCGTTTTGGGATTTCTTTTTTGGAATCTTCCGCCCGCCCGTATTTTTATGGGGGATGCCGGTAGCGGTTTTTTGGGTATTATGCTGGCGCTGCTTTCGGTGCAAGCGGCGTGGATTGCCCCCCGGTTATTTTGGGTATGGTTGATTTTGCTGGGCGTATTCATTGTTGATGCAACCGTTACCTTGTCTCGCCGCGTATTGCGGGGGGAGAAGTTTTATGAGGCGCATCGTAGCCATGCCTATCAATATGCATCACGCATCTTGGGCGCTCATCGCCCGGTTACGTTGGCAGTAGGCGCTATTAATGTTGTTTGGTTGATGCCTGTTGCCGGACTGGTTGCATTGGATAAATTGGACGGCATTGTGGGGCTCATGGTGGCGTATTTGCCGTTATTATTGTTGGCATATCGTTATAAAGCGGGTGATCGTCAGGCTCAAGCCAGGCAGGCCAAGTGAACTTATTTAATCGAGTATAATAAAATGGGTTATTGCGATAAATAAGTAGGACTAATTCATGAGATCACACACGCGCACTTGGTTTATCCTCCTTCCACGACAAAAGAAGGCCTTTATCCTTATTAGTGCTGATGTATTTTTTGCCGTATTTGCTCTTTGGGCTGCTCTTTCTTTGCGCTGGGGAGAGCTGTATGTCCCCAAAAGCGGCGAGTGGTATCTGTTTGCTGCGGCGCCTGTTATTGCCGTGCCTATTTTTATTAAGATGGGCTTGTACCGGGCGATTATTCGCTACATAGAGGTCAGGGCGTTATGGACCATTATTCAGGCGACTACGCTGTATGCACTGGTTTTTGCGTTTGTCCTGTATGAGTCCGGCATCAAGGGTGTTCCTCGGACGGTGTTGCCGTTAAATTGGTTGAATATGATGCTGCTGGTGGGTAGCAGTCGTTTTTTTGCACGTTGGTGGCTGGGAGAGCTTTATTTAAACTTGGGGGGAGGCCGGGGGGTAAAAAGTCATAGCAAAAAAATGTAGTGATTTACGGCGCGGGAAACGCCGGGGTGCAGTTGGCTTCCGCATTAGGCTATGGGCGCGAATTCAGGCCCATCGCGTTCATTGACGATGACGTGTTGTTACAAAAACAAAAGGTCAACGGCCTGCGGATTTATCCGCTCAGTTCCTTAAGGTACTTGATAGAAAGGCATCAGGTTTCAGATATTCTGCTGGCTATGCCATCGGCTAACCGGGCGCGTAAAAGTGAAATTATTCGTTTATTAGAGCCTTTTGCCGTTCATGTCATGTCCATGCCTGGCTTGTCTGATATTGCCCAAGGCAAAGTCACCGTTGATGCGCTACAGGAGGTTGATATTGCCGATCTCTTGGGACGCGACGCAGTAGCGCCGGATCAGTCGCTACTGCATGCCAATATTGCCGGAAAAGTGGTGATGGTGACCGGCGCAGGCGGTTCTATCGGCTCCGAACTTTGTCGGCAAATTATCCGGTTGCAGCCGAATTCGCTGATTCTTTTTGAAATAAGCGAGTTTGCGCTTTATGCCATAGAAAAAGAGTTGCAGCATCTGTTAACCAAACGCCGCGCCGGTTCTCAACTGGCCGACGGCATACCCGCCATCCCCGGCGATATAAACAATGCTGAGGAAATAAAGCTTATTCCCGTGTTGGGTTCGGTCACGAACGCCAAGCGCTGCGAAAAAATATGCAATACTTTCAAGGTGCAAACAATCTATCATGCGGCGGCTTATAAGCATGTGCCGATGGTCGAAAGAAATCCGGGCGAAGCGGTCTGGAACAATATCTTTGGCACTTTGCATGTGGCACAGGCAGCGATAAAGGCGGACGTTGAAACCTTTGTGCTTATTTCAACGGATAAGGCCGTCAGGCCAACTAATACCATGGGAGCGACCAAGCGCTTTGCTGAATTGATTTTGCAGGCGCTCAGTTTAAATGCCGTTAATAATCTTCGGACCCGTTTTACGATGGTGCGGTTTGGTAATGTATTAGGTTCTTCCGGATCCGTTGTGCCGTTGTTTAAAGAGCAGATCGCAAGAGGCGGGCCGGTAACGGTGACTGATGAAAGAATCATTCGCTATTTTATGACCATACCTGAAGCGTCGCAGTTGGTTATTCAGGCGGGTGCAATGGGCCATGGCGGCGATGTGTTTGTGCTGGATATGGGCGAACCTATTCGTATTGTTGACTTAGCCAAGAGAATGATTCATTTGAGCGGTTTGGAAATCAAGGATGCAGAGCATCCCGACGGCGATATTGAGATTAGCTATACAGGTTTAAGGCCTGGAGAAAAGCTGTATGAAGAGCTATTGATTGGCGATAATGTTTCCAAGACCGATCACGCAAGAATTATGCGCGCACAAGAGCTTGTTATTCCCTGGGCCGAGCTGGAGAAAATGCTGGCAACCTTGGAGCAGGCAACAGAAGACGATGATTTTGAGCGGGTCAGGGGCGTTTTGGCCGATGCCGTTACCGGTTTTATACCGCAGTGTGAAATTGAAGACGTGCTATGGAAAGAAGATAGGCGGCTGGTGAATGGATAAAAGCGATCTATGCAGTCAACTATGCAAGGATATTTGTTGGATACAATATAACGTATAATGAAGCTATTATTTTGATTATAAGAAACAATTGGCTTTGTTAAACCGGTCACCCTTTTCAGGATTTAAAGAGATAACCCCATGGATAAATTAACCAGCATGAACGTTTTCGTTCGCGTGGCAAAGGCCGGGAGCTTTGCTGGTGGTGCGCGTGACCTGGATATTTCCAGGGCCATGGCAACCAAACATATCATGCATCTTGAGGGTGTGCTGGGTACGCGATTATTCAACCGGACCACACGCAGCTTAAGCCTGACCGACGTAGGCGCATCCTATCTGGAACGATGTCAGCAAGTGTTGCTTGAGGTTGAGGAAATGGAAGCCGCGGTAACGCATCTACAGACTGAGCCCAGGGGTATTTTAAGAATCAGCGCGCCGCCGGTCATTGGCTCGACGCATATCGCTCGTGCTGTGTCTGAATTTTTGAAAATACATCCCGATTTAATCATCGAGATGATTATCCAGAGCAGCCCCGGCGATTTGATAGATGAGGGGATCGATGTCGCTATTTTTCTGGGCGCTTTGGATGATACCAGTATGTTTGCCCGGAAACTGGCCAGTTCGTCGTTGGTTGTTTGCGGGTCGCCGGAATATTTTGAGCAATACGGTATTCCCCAGACACCGGAAGATTTGGAAGATCACAGCTGCCTGGTCAATTGGGCTATTGCGCCGAGAAATAAATGGCTTTTCAAAGGCGAAGCCGGATATACGGGAATCAATGTTTCCGGGCGGATGCAGGCGAATGTTGCGGATCCGATACGAATCGCCGCAATTAATGGCTTGGGTCTGGTGATGTTGCCCACTTATATTGTGGGCAGGGATATTGAAAAGGGCAAACTGAAAGTTGTTCTGGAAAATTATACGTCGCCGCCTTTGGACGTCCATGCGGTCTATCCGCATCGAAAGTATTTGTCAGCTAAGGTCCGGGGTTTTATGGACTTTTTGCAGGAATGGCTGGAGCATCGGGTTAGCGTGCCGGGAACGGAATGAGGCGGTTGATTAGTCGCGTATTCTGGCGGTGACTGCCTGATATTTTGTCCGTGGCGGTGAGTGTATAATGATTCATACAAGTTCGGTAACGCTTCCCCGTCTGCCCATGTCCTTACCCGCATCCCTGTAGGCAAGGGCTAAAGGTCGATACCCGCCAAGAAAAACTTACCCGTCCCGATGATATAAAATCAGTTTTGATGGCATCGGCATGAGTCGATTTCTTGACCGTGGCCTAGGGGATGAGATAATAGGCAAACATAAATCGGATGGATTGCTGTTTTATCGGACTTTTACGCGAGAAAAAGCAGAGCACAGGATGGGCTGAATGCAGGAGGTAGAGCATGCAGGGAGCAATTGCCGAGAGCGCCAAAAACGCACATAGAGATTACACGATGATAGAAAATTTAGATCCGCAACAGGCATGGGATTTGTTACAAAATAATTCCGATGCCGTGTTAGTGGATGTAAGAACAAAAGTTGAACATTCCTTTGTAGGACACCCTCCCGGCGCAATATCAATTCCCTGGAAGGAAGCGCCCGATTGGCAGGTTAATCCACAGTTTGTTGCCGAAGTTAAAAAAATCGTACTGGATCGCAATGCGCCGATTTTATTGCTTTGCCGTAGCGGCCAGCGTTCGCTGGATGCGGCAAAAGCGTTGGAAGAGGCCGGTTATCAATTGCTGATTAACATTGTCGACGGTTTTGAAGGCGCCTTGGATGAGCACAAGCATCGAGGCAATCTTGGCGGCTGGCGCTTTCAGGGCTTGCCTTGGGAGCAGAGTTAACCTTATCTCCAAATTGGACCAAGCAGGGTGCGTCCAACAAAATCTAAACAGCAGTCATGACGGCATGTCGTCCTTTCTTTCCCCGCAATTAACCCATTAGGGTGCTTCCGCACTCATCATGCTTAAAAGAATGCGCACAACGCCTTCTACATTTGTTTATTTAAACCTTAGAGTACATAAAAGTGATCGAAAAATTAAGAAATATTGCAATTATTGCGCACGTTGACCATGGTAAAACGACCCTGGTTGATAAATTATTGCAACAGTCCGGCACGTTTGCCGCTCATGCAAAAGTAACTGAGCGCATTATGGACTCTAACGATATTGAAAAAGAACGCGGTATCACCATTCTGGCCAAGAATACGGCGCTGGATTGGAACGGCTATCATATCAATATCGTCGACACCCCAGGCCATGCCGATTTTGGCGGCGAAGTAGAGCGGGTATTATCGATGGTCGACTCGGTATTGTTACTGGTTGATGCGGTGGACGGCCCAATGCCGCAAACCCGATTCGTTACCCAAAAAGCGTTTGCTTTGGGCCTGAAACCGATTGTGGTCATCAATAAAATCGACCGTCCGGGCGCACGTCCGGATTGGGTTGTCGATCAAACTTTCGATTTATTCGATCGCTTGGGCGCAACCGATGAACAATTGGATTTTCCTATTGTTTATGCTTCGGCAATCAATGGCTATGCCGGATTGGAACACACCATCACCGGCGGCGATATGACTCCGCTGTTTGAAACGATTATTTCCAAAGTTAGCCCTCCGCCGGTTGATATAGACGGACCTTTCCAAATGCAGGTTACCAGCCTGGATTACAACACCTACACCGGCGTTATCGGCATCGGTCGGATTCAGCGCGGCACTATCAAGCCGAACATGCCGTTGGTTATTGTTAATCGCGAAGGTGTTGAGCGTAAAGGTCGTATGCTGCAAGTCTACGGCTTCCATGGTTTGGATCGCGTTGAAGTTCAAGAGGCACGCGCCGGCGATATTATTGCCTTTGCCGGTATCGAAAAGCTGGAAATATCGGACACCATCTGCCATCCCGATAGCGTAGAAGCCATGACACCCTTGTCGGTTGATGAACCGACGGTAACCATGACTTTTCAGGTCAATAACTCGCCGTTTGCCGGACGCGAAGGTAAATTTGTCACTACGCGCCAAATTCGCGACCGCTTAGACAAAGAACTGCAACATAACGTCGCGCTAAAAGTTGAAGATACCGGAGACCCGGATAAATTCAAAGTATCAGGTCGTGGTGAGTTGCATTTGTCGGTATTGATTGAAAACATGCGCCGCGAAGGCTTTGAAATGGGCGTATCGCGTCCTGAAGTTATTCTGAAAGAAATTGACGGTAAAAAGTGCGAACCGTTCGAAATGGTCACCATTGAAGTGGAAGAAATCCATCAGGGTACGATCATGGAAAAATTGGGCGAGCGTAAAGGCGACTTAACCAATATGGTTCCTGACGGCAAGGGACGTATCCGTTTGGAATACATGATGCCGTCGCGTGGTTTGATCGGTTTCCAAACCGAGTTTATGACCGCTACTTCCGGTTCCGGTTTGCTATACCATGTATTCGATCATTACGGTCCGATGAAACCGGGCGAAGTGGGCAGTCGTCAGCGTGGTGTAATGATTTCAATGGTGGCTGGTAAAGCCGTCACGTATTCATTGCATCCGCTACAGGAGCGTGGTGAGTTGTTGTTGGTGAATGGCGATGAAGTTTATGAAGGCATGTTAGTGGGCTTGCATTCACGCAGTAATGATTTAACCGTCAACCCCTGCAAACCGAAACAATTAACCAATGTTCGCGCATCGGGTACGGATGAAAGTTTGGTGTTAGCCAGAATTCAGAAAATGACTTTAGAGCAAGCATTGGAATTTATTGCTGAAGATGAATTGGTTGAAGTCACGCCAAAATCAATACGCTTACGCAAGAAATACTTAACTGAAAATGAGCGCAAGAGAGCGTCCAAGGGATAAGCCAGGGAAATAATGTTGTTGGCTTGCTCGATCATCGGGCAAGCCAACGCTTATTCTCGTATTAAAAACTATCGCTAAATCAGGAGTGCCCGGTCGGCGCACCCTTTATGCCTGCCTTTGATTGTAAAGGTAGTGTTGAATGCCAAATCAGCCTGAATTCTTTGGGCGAATTCAATCCATAAACCGTTGGGTTAATCCCGCCCTGCAAACGTTCAGTATAAACGTGCAAAGCTTTCGATTTTGCCCATTCCCGCTCCTCTATTCCTGCAAGCGCAGTATTTTGATAATTTTTAATGCTCAAAATCCATCAAAGCAGCAAGATTTCTGTCGTTACACGCATAACGAGCCGGTTCGCATAGGTATATAATCGCGTGGAACTATACGCATAAGGTTTTACACATGAATCGATACGAGCAGGTTAAAGATAAAAAAATCGGCGGAGGCGTGATCTTGATGACGATTATTTTGATCGCTTTGACGGGGGAGGATGGTTTTACTTTGAACATCTGCAAAGCAATGCCGTAACAGGACCTGAAACACGAATTTTGGCGCTTCCTTCAAGTTCCAGGGAGACAGGGACGGTTGATCCGCTGTCGGTCAGTGAAGCGATAGACGGAGTGATTACGACAGAAGCGGTTCCCGGAGCAGTGACTGACACTCTTGTAGAGCTACAGCAGGATGCCTCGTTTATTTTGCCCGATCTGGATCATAGCGACGCGCTGTTGCGAGAGGAAATGACGGGTATTTCTCCCGTGCTTTCCGGGTGGCTGAATACTGACCAGTTAGTCAGAAAATATGTGGTTATCGCAAACGATTTTTCGCAGGGATTGCGTCTTGAAAAGAATTTGCGCTTTCTTGAGTTGGATCAGCCGTTTGCAGTCGATCAGGATAATGAGAACCTGTTTATCGCCACGAAAAGTTATCAGCGCTATGACCGGCTGGCCGCGGCAATAAATGCGCTGGATGTACAGGCAACGTTGGCAGTGTATAAAAAATTCAGACCGTTATTGGTACAGGTTTTTAGGGAGTTTAGTTATCCGGACGAGTACAGTCTGGAAGATATTTTCACAAAAGCGGCGGCGGTAATCCTTGCCGCACCGGCTAGAGACGGGCAAATTGCATTGGAAAGACAATCGGCACGCTATAAATTTGCCGATCAGCAACTTGAGGCATTAAACCCGGTACATAAACAGATGCTGCGCATGGGGCCCGATAATACCCGCATCATCCAAAATAAATTGCGCTTGTTTGTTGCAGGTTTGGCTAGCTTAAAAGAATAGTTTTATCGTTCGGGTAGTTACGCCGTAAGGTGGATCGCCAGATACGATCCGGAAGGGCGGGAGAGCGCAATTCAGGCGAGATGAATGTGGGCTTGGCACTCCCGAGTACTGGCTGATTTCAGACGTTACCTCGTGCCAAACACCACAATGGTTTTGCCGTGCGCGGTAATCAGCTTTTTATTTTCCAGTTCTTTTAAAACGCGCCCGGCCATTTCTCTTGAGCAGCTGACCATGCGACCGATTTCTTGTCTGGAGATATGCAGTTGCATGCCGTCAGGGTGTGTTATCGCCTCGGGACTTTTACACAAATCGAGCAGGGTCCGGGCAATTCGCCCTTCTACATCCATAAACGCCAGGTCACGCAAATTACGGCTGGTGTTTAATAACCGTGTCGATAATTGCTCGCCGATCATGAACAATATGTCATGTCCATGCTCCATGAGATCTTTTTTCAAGACCTGTCGGAGTCGTTCGTAGCTTATTTCGGCCAAATGGCACTCGCCACGTGTTTTAACGCTGACTTTTCGCGTTTCGGCGACCTTAAAAATGCCGATTTCACCGATAAAGTCATTTTTATTTAAGTAAGCGAGAATCAGTTCATGCCCGCCTTCGGCATCTTCCACGCAAACACTGACTGATCCGTCTATGATAAAATACAGCCGGTCGCCTGTGTCGCCAGGACGAATAATGGTAGTCTTGGGAGGGTATTTTTTTATATGGCAAAAACGTAGGAAATGTTCCAGCGCTTCTTTATAGGGGGTTTCTTGGTATTTCAGTATCATAGCAACAAGTTATCTATCATCAGTGCCGGGTTAAATTCCACTCACAATGCCGGATTTTAACAAAAAAATCAACATTGTTACTCTGGCAATAAGCGTTTTTATGCTACTCTATGCGTCATTTTTAACCGGGAAAAAAAATGCAAGTAACAGTTAAATGGGTCGATGGTGTGATGTTCGTCGGCGAAACCGGCAGCGGACATGCCGTAGTTATGGATGGTCCTCCCGACCACGGCGGTCGTAATATAGGCATGCGCCCCATGGAAATGCTTCTGCTGGGCGTGGGTGGTTGTTCGTCTTTTGATGTGGTGCAGATTTTGCAAAAAGGCAGGAATAACATTGTTAACTGTGTGACTGAGGTCACCGCCGAACGGGTTGATGCCATCCCGAGCGTGTTTAGCAAGATTCATCTGCATTTTATCGTTACCGGTCATGATTTAAAGGCGTCGGCCGTTGAAAGGGCGGTAAAATTATCCGCAGAAAAATATTGCTCCGCATCCATCATGCTCAGCAAAGTGGTGGAAATCACCCATGATTTTGAAGTTATCGAGGTTTAACTATTTTGAATAAATTGCAATTACACGGCTTTAATAATTTAACAAAGTCGCTCAGTTTCAATATCTATGACATCTGTTATGCGCCAGCTGAACAGCAACAGGCTTATATCGAGTATATCGACGAAGCTTATAATGCCGATAAACTGACCCAAATTCTTAAAGATGTTGCCGAAATCATCGGCGCACAAGTTCTTAATATCGCCCGCCAGGACTATGAGCCGCAAGGTGCCAGCGTTACCATGCTGATCTCCGAGGGCGAAGCGCCGCCGCCGCCGAGCATGAACAGCCAATCGCCCGGCCCCTTGCCTGAAACGGTGTTGGCGCATCTGGATAAAAGCCATATTACTGTGCATACTTATCCTGAAAGCCATCCCGATAACGGCATCAGCACCTTTCGCGCCGATATTGACGTTTCCACCTGCGGCCGGATTTCGCCGTTGAAAGCGCTCAATTACCTGATTCACAGCTTTGAGTCCGATGTGGTGACCATGGATTATAAAGTGCGCGGTTTTACCCGTGACATTTCAGGCAAAAAGCATTATATCGATCATAAGATCACGTCTATTCAGGACTATATTGCCATCGATACGCAAGAAAGTTATCAGATGATTGATGTGAATGTGTATCAGGAAAATATTTTCCACACCAAAATGATGCTCAAGGAAACCGAGCTGGAGAATTATCTATTCGAGAAGGAATGCGACTTGTCCGCCGATCAAAAAGCGGCAATAGAAAGTAAGCTGCATAAGGAAGTGACTGAGATTTTTTACGGTCACAATTACCGTCAGCGTTATGAAGAAGTTAAGGCTTAATTCTTGATCAAGCGGGGACGGCCCGGATAGGCCGTCCTCTGTCTACCTTAGTTATTCGACACCTCGCAGGTTGGGCTAAAATCTGGCCTGCGAGGGTTTCTTGGCCGGTTACTTTAATTGCCGCGCAATTAAAGTAACCGGATGAAGCACTTCCAACGCAATTCCCCGTTCCCTTAGTCCCGCCGATATATGCAGGGCGCAGCCTATATTGGAGCTGACCAGATATTCAGGTTGGTCTTTTAAAGCAACACCCAACAGGTCGCTTAACAACGCTTGCGCCATTTGCGGATGATCCAGCATATAACTGCCCGCCGAACCGCAGCATTGTATCGATGCAGGCAGCGATGTCATTTTAATCTCAGGGATTTGTTGCAGCAGCTTTACCGCCCCTTGCTCCTCGCGCATGACGTTTTTTAACGAACACGGCGTATGCAGACATACCGATGCCGCCAATGGCTGTAGTTGATCGCTGAGATCGCAGCCTGATTTGATTAAAAACTGGCTAATATCAACCACCTTTCCGGCAAACTCAGCCTGCTGGTATTCCTGCATCTGACTGCCGCAACCGCTGGCGATGGTGACTATCGCATCCAGGTTTTTATCCGCAAAAGCGCTGCAATTGGTTGCGGCCAACTGTCCCGACGTTTCATTATCGCCGTCATGCAAATCCAGTGCGCCGCAACAGGTCTGCTGTTCGGGTATGGATACATTGAATCCCGCCGCAGTTAACACCTTGATTGCCGCATTGACGGTCTCATGATCCAGCAAAGAACCCATGCAGCCGATAAACAAGCCTACATTGCCTCTCGCTTCGGCAGTCGTCGGGTAATGCGGCGCCAACGGTGTTGAGTCATGATAATCGGGTAATAGGCGATCGATTTTATCGAGTCTTAATAATTCGGGTAATCTTAGGAATCGTGCTGTTTTTTGCAAGGCAGTGGTTTGATAAAACTTTAAACCCGATTGTGCCAAGCGACCGGCGGTTTTATTGTGGGACACTCTTTTCAGCAGCGACACCGACAGCGTAGCATCGCGCTCGCCCTTTATTTGTTCGCGGAAATCATTAATCAACCGACCGTAAGGCACTACCGCAGGACAAACCCGCTCGCAGGAGCGGCATAACAGGCAGTTGTCGATATGCTCAACCAGCTTTTTCGATGTTTCCAGGTGCTTGCCCGCCCAGGCTTGAATTAACGCAATGCGGCCGCGGGGCGACTCATTTTCGTTTTGGGTTTTATTGTAGGTGGGGCAGTGCGGCAGACATAAACCGCATTTGACGCAGAGGTCAGCGTCGGCTAATAAGTTATTCATGGTTTTGTGCAGAGATTGCGTCAATTATTTCGGAGTATTCACTGACTTTCGGCTGGTATAAAAACAGCCCCAGCGCCGATAGCCCGGTGAATATGTACAAGGTGTTGAAACCATCGCCCAGCATGAACATGACCAGGCCGAAAATTCCGACAACTTCAACCAGCGACATCGAAACGATGACGGTCACCAGATAGCGGCTTTTTGCCGTAGCAACGGCTCCCTGTGTCGCCGGGGAACAAGGCATGGTTTGATTCAAGCGAAGCTGAATGTGCCGGATCAGGTTGGTCAGCGGAAAAGTCACGATAGCAATAACATAAAGTATCGTTCTGACCAGCACCCGCTGGGCTTCCGGCAACGGCTGTTGCAACCGCTCGCCCACGGTATGACAGATAATGATATAAGCCGCCAGCATCGCAAGCATCATGCCTACAATGACCCAAGGCAGGATAAGATCGGACTTTAAATGTTCGCGTTCAACCTGGTTTCCCATGTTGTTTCCTGTTAAGTGGATGTAGCTGGGTATGATACCAAAACCGGTTGCTATGGAGTTTGAATTTGTTGGTCTGCGAAAATATTCAAAAGAAATATCAAGTTGTCGGTTGTAACGTGAAAGACGAAAGACGAAAGGCGAAAGGCGAAAGACGAAGGGCAAAAGGCAAAAGGCAAAAGGCAAAAGGCGAAAAAAATACAGGTTTTCAAATTACCGGCGCCTTTAGTCCTGAGCCTTTCGCCTCTTTTTTAAACATAAAACCTTTTGACAATATGAGACAACCGGTCGTATTATTCAGCCATGCATGAAACTACAAAAAACAAATTAACCGGGAAAACCTGTTAAATCAGGGCGTAACCTTGCTTATGGAGCAGGGCTACCACGGTACAGGGCTGAAAGAGATTCTGGATGCGGTGCAGATTCCCAAAGGCTCTTTTTATAATTACTTCGGCAGCAAAGAAAATTTCGGCGCTGAAGTCATTCAGCACTATATCGAACCGTTTATTAAACAATTGACCGGGCACTTGCAACAGTCCGAAGGTGACGCGCTCGGCGCGCTACAGCGTTATTTTGATGAGGGGATTGCCGATCTTGAGAAAGCGGACTTTAAAGGCGGCTGTCTGTTGGGCAATTTAATGGGCGAAATCGGCGATACCAGCGATATTTGTCAAAAGTCCCTGCAATCCGCCCTCAATCGTTACCGGGATTTATTGCAATCAGGCCTTGCCAAAGCCCAGCAACAAGGTACGGTAAGAACCGACAAATCGGCTGAAGATATGGCCGACCTGCTGGTGAACACTTGGCAGGGAGCCTTATTAAGAATGAAAATAGAAAAATCCTCCGCGCCGCTTAAACAGTGTTGCCAAGAGTTATTAGGGGATTTTTTTAAAGCGTAATCTTGATTGCGCTTTAAAAAAGCCAACCCATCGTTTTTACCATCAACCAGGAGACCAACATGCCAAAATATATTATCGAACGCGAAATTCCCGGCGCAGGTTCATTAGCTTATCGCGAGTTACAAGACATCTCGCAGAAATCATGCGGCATCCTTAGCGAAATGGGCCCCAAAATCCAGTGGGTGGAAAGCTATGTGACCGACGATAAAGTCTATTGCGTCTACATCGCACCGGATGAGGAAACGGTTAGAGAACACGCCGAAAAAGGCGGATTCCCGGCCAACCGTATTTCCCAAATCAGAACCATGATCGACCCCACCACTGGAGAATGATCCAATCCCTACCGTAACGCCTAGAAGACCGGCCGGACCGCACAGGTGTCCGGCTCGTCAGCTAACCAATAATCGGAGACACTACGATGAAAACAAGACAACTAATAAAAGCAGCTTGTTCCGTGCTTGCCTGCTCCGCACTGCTTAGCCCGGTGCCGGGATACGCGGAAATATTGGCGATGGTGAATTATGAAAGCAAACCGGGCCAAACCCCGAGACGCGAAGGCATCGCGATTATCGACGTCGATCCTGCATCGAAAAGCTTTGCCAAAATCCTCAATGACATCCCGCTGCCGGACGATTTAGTCGCCCATCATATCTTCTACAACAAAGACCTCAGCAAGGCTTACATCACCTCGTTGGGCAACGGCGCGCTGCATGTGATGGACATGACGCATGTTCCTTATCGCCCCAAAAAAGTCGATATGCCGGACTGTAAAGTTGCTGAAGACGTGGTCTTCTCCAAAGACAACAAGACTTGGTACATGACCTGCATGGGCTCAAGCAACGTGATTGTCGGCGATGCGCAAACCGACAAACAGATCAAAGTGATTGCCGCCGATGCGGAAAACGCTTTTATCCGTTATCCGCACGGCATCAGTCTCAATGACGACATCGACCGCATCATGGTCACCAGTACCGTGCGTCCATCCGATCTGGGCGATGCCGGTGAAACCGTAACCGTTATCGAAGCGTCCAGCGGCAAAGTGCTATCCAGCCATAAATTGTCCGATAAACCTTCTCCTTCCGGCGTGTCACCCGTTGAGGCGGTTTTCCTGCCCGAATCGAATCCGCCTATGGCTTATATAGACACCATGTTTGGCGGCGCGCTTTGGACGGGTACATGGAATGCGGGCAACAAGAACTTCGATTTTCAGCAGGTGTTCGATTTTAATGCCGTTAAACAGGGCGTGCCGTTGGAAATCTACTTCAATGACAAGCATGACCGCATGTACATCACCACAGCGAACCCCGGTTATCTCAATATCTTCGACATCAGCCAATCCGCGCAGAAACCGGCCTTGATAAAAGCGATACCGACTGCGGGCGGCGCTCACCATGTGGTGCTTACACCCGATGAGCAGTATGCCATCGTGCAGAACAGCTTTTTAAACTTGCCGGATATGAGCGACGGTTCAATTACCGTGATCGACCTGAATAAACAGGAAGTGAAGGCCACTATCGATACGTTTAAGAAACAAGGGCTTAACCCTAACTGTATTATCATGATGCCGAGATGGCATCACGATGTTGCGCATTGAAAACTGCGTAGGCCGGAATAAGGCTACCCAAGCGTAGCGCGAGGTCGCGTTTCCGGCTTGTTGAGCAGTGTATTGCCGGAAACGCCCGTTCTTGCTGACGCTCGAACAGGCTTATTCCGGCCTACATGACTGAATATTTTTCAGCGCGGTATCTTTGGCTTTTCCTTCGTGTTCTTCGTGGTAAAAACCCCTTAACTTACAAATGCCGCTGCTTAATAGCCTGCGCCAACTGATGCACCGCCATCGCATACTTGTCGCTGTTATTGTATTTCTTGATCACCTTAAAATTGGGGTGGACGCGCCAGTATTCACTGCCGTTGGTTGCACCCAGTTCAATGGTCGATTCGCCGCTATAGCCTTTGGTCGGTTCCGCCACCGGCATGTTGCGTTGCCAGCCGTTACGCGAAAAATAATGCGCTACGCTGCCGACCGCATCGCACTGATCCCAGAGATTTCGATGTCCGTCGTTGTTGAAATCGACCGCCAAGTGCGGAAACTGCTGGGCATGAACTGGCCTAAACCCATTGCGCCCGCCCAGGAGCCCACCGGTTGCAGCGGTTCGTAGCCTTCTTCGCGGGTCATCAGTAAATAATTTTCCAGCTCTGAGGTAAAAAATTTGGCGCGCCGTTGGGTGTCGAATGCCAGCGTAGTCAAGGCATCTAAAATGCGCGTTTTCCCGACATTGCGGCCGAAAAAAGTTTCCACGCCGATAATAGCAACGATATATTCGGGATCGACGCCGTAAGTCACGCTGGCTTTTTGGATAGCATCGGCATTGTTGCTCCAAAAGGCTACGCCATTATTGATATGCGCCTCGGTAATGAATTGCTGGCGGTAGCGCGTCCAGCCTCCCGACTTGGGGTGAGCAGGCTTGGGGCCGAGGTCTGGTGGCGGGTTTTCCAGACGGATGACGTAATCCAAACGCTTAGCCTTGGAAAACAAGCTGTTTAAATAGCTTTCTGAAAAGTGGTGTTTAAGCACCATGTGTCGAATAAAGTTCTGCACAGCCAACGAATTGGCGTAAGTTCCAGTTAAACCTAAATTCTGTGTTTGATATTCAGGGGTATGATCGGGGATAGTGGCGGTATTGTTGGGATACGGCGCGTCGGTTTTGACCGCCGGATTGCCGGCGCAGCCGGTAAGCGCTAATGCCAAAGCCAGTTTAAATAAGCCTTTATAGCCTGTGTTTTTCACGGTTGTCTCTTTATGTTGTTAAACGATTTGAAGTAACTGATTGCAGATGTAATTATTCACCACGAAGACATCTATTTCATTTCCATCTTTAAGCCTGCACTGCAAAAAAACACATGATCGCAATGCCGGCCCATTAATTGGGCGGCTTTGCCGGACAGGTCGACAAACTGCCTCGCCAGGCGATTATCGGCGATTACACTCAGCCCGACTTCATTATGCACCAGCACCATGTCGCAAGATAACTGTAGCACCGCTTCCAGTTCTTGCAAAATGTCCGTTTCGGGGATTTGGTGATAAAGCTGGTTGTTTAGCCACATCGATATGCATTCAACCAATACCGGCCCCCGGCATTTCTGCAACGCTTCAAATAGTTTAACGGGTTCTTCGATAGTGACAAATAAATCTTGGCGGCGTTGTTGATGAATCAGGATGCGCGCCCGCATCTCGTCATCAAAAAACTCGGTAGTCGCCAGATAGTACGGCTTGTCCGTTGCCGCCTGCTCTAAAATATACGCTTCCGCCAGCCGGGATTTGCCGCTTTTGATGCCGCCTATAAACAGTGTTTTCATGACAATACGGCTCCGATTGTTAATAGACCCAGAACGATCAGGTTAATGCCTGTTTTCATTTGCAATGCTGTGGTTAAGGTGGATTTATCGACCGGATTGAGAGGCAAGCCCAGTGTCGGTTTATGTTTGATTTGGCCGTGGTAACTGGCATCGCCGCCCAACGCAACGCCCAAGGCACCGGCCATTGCCGCAATCGGGAAACCGGCGTTGGGGCTTTCCAGTTTGTTACCGTCGCGCCATAGACACTGCCAGGCGCGTTGTTTGTCTTCTGCCAATGACACAATCAGCAAGGCGGTCAGCCGGGCAGGAATGTAATTGGCTATATCGTCGACTATGGCCGCCGTTTTGCCGAAATAAAAATAACGCTCGGTTTTATAGGCAATCATCGAATCCATGGTGTTGATGGCTTTATACACGGCAATCCCCGGCAAGCCGAACAGCAGCAGGTAAAACAGCGGCGCGATAACGCCGTCGCTGAGATTTTCCGCCCAGGTTTCAAGGCCTGCTTTATAGACTTCGGTTTCGGTCATGTCTTGGGTATCGCGGCTGACCAGATAGCTTAACGCCTGCTTGGGTTGCTCTGCGGTTAACAGTGCGGCGACGCTGTCGTGCAACATATTCATGGCCAGCCCGGTGGAGGCAAATATCGCCAAAACTATCAGCGACAGCCAAGTCGGCAAAAGGCCGCACAGGTAAACCAGGATGACGCTGACCAATAAGGCCAAGGCGATCAAGCCGACCGTCAATAGCGCGCCGGGCAAAATCCGGTCGCTGTAAAACCGCCGTTCAAACCCATTAATGAAATCGCCCATCAATACTACCGGGTGTTTGCAGGGGAATTCGCCAAAGACCATATCAACAAGATAGGCCAAAGCCGCTAATTCAAAAAACATCGTAATTACTCAGTAGTTAGAAAAAATGGAACACAGATGACGCTGATTGAACGGATTTACGCGGATTTTTCTACAGCCGGATGGAACATGTTGCCCTGTCCGAAACGTTTTTCTTTAATCCATAGAGTTAACGGCTTCATCAGCCATCGTAAAACCTTTGCGACGGGGTGCATACCTCGTCGCGCCCAGGAAATGGAATGCAGATGGCGTGGATTGAGCTGATAAACACAGCTAAAAAAGAAAATAAAATCCGCGTAAATCTGCCTAATCAGCGTCATCCGCGTTCCATTATAGAACCTGTAACGCTTGCAAAATGGCGGCTATATCCAGATTTTCCGCGACCATATCGGCAAAGCCCTGTATTTCGGCTTCGCGATAATGCGCATAGGCATAGCCCTGATACTGCGGATTGATGGTTTTAAAGTAATCGGTGCGGAACTCATCGTGATCGAAAACCCCATGCACATGGGTTCCGGAGAACAGGCCGCCCTGATAATACAACGGGTACTTGTCCATGCGGCCGCAATGGATTTCATAGCCGCTGATCCCTGCGTATGCAAACAGTTGGTAATGTCCTCGCGCCAGTATTTTCGGGCTTTGGTAAAGCACCGTATCGTCGATAAAACTCAAGCCGGTTTCCACAATCGCAACTTCATGCTCAATCGCATCAGGATCGTGCAAGCTTTGGCAGAGCATTTGATAGCCGCCGCAGATGCCGAATACCGGCTTGTTGAACTGCAAAATCTCCTCGAACAAGCCCTGATTTTTCAGCCACTGCAAATCGCGGATCACGGTCTTGCTGCCCGGCAACAGCACCATATCGAAGCTTTCCAGCGGACGGTAATCGTGGATCAGCTCGACATAAAGTTCGGGGTCGCCCATCAACACATCGAGGTCGTTATAATTGCTCAGGCCCGGATAGGCGATCACCGCAACGCGGATTTTGGCATCAATCAGGCGTTGACGGTAATTGCGCAACGACTGGGAATCCTCCATGTCGATATTCAGCGGCTTAAACGGCAGCACGCCTAAGACAGGAACGCCGAAACGCTCGGCGATGATCTTTTCGCCCTCGTCGAAAAAACGCCGGTCGCCGCGAAATTTGTTGATCACCACGCCGATCAGGTTGCTGCGCATGACCGGATCCATCAGTTCCAATGTGCCGTAAATCGACGCAAACACGCCGCCGCGCTCGATGTCCGCGACCAGGATATTTTTGGTATTGAAACTGTTGGCGACAAAGGTATTGGACAAATCCTTGTTCAGCAAATTCAACTCGACCGGCGAGCCTGCGCCTTCCGCAACGATCAGGTCATAGTCCTGCTGTAATAATGAAAAGGCCTGTTTGACCTGCTGTTTCAACCGGTCGATTTCAGCGTAATAGGCCGCAATCGACTGGTTTTGATAAACCAGCCCGTTGACAATCACCTGCACCGAACCGTTGCCATGCGATTTAAGCAATACCGGATTGAACAGGTAACTCGGCTCGACGCGCGCGGCTTCGGCTTGCAGACATTGTGCCCTGGAAATCTCGCGGCCTTCTTGGGTGACCGCGGAATTATTGGAGACGTTTTGCGCCTTGAACGGTGCGACCTTCAAGCCCTGGTCGACAAAAATCCGGCACAAGGCCATGACCAGCGTGGTTTTTCCGGCATCTGAACTGGTGCCGAATACGGCTAATGGTTTCATCGTTGTTTACTTAAAAGGTCTTCGTGGTGAATTTTTATTTTTAAAGTCCATCAGGCTGTGAGCAAGCAGAGCTATCGCCTGTTCATCCTTGACCGCAAAACGCACATGGCTTTTACCCAGGCCCTCGAAATTGTCGCAGACGCGGATTAAAATCCGCGA
>scf_100011_pt285 | contig 21232 bp, 23 predicted proteins | sample Micenr1anaerobic_FD_49594 | JGI IMG/M metagenome (IMG submission 49594) | reverse complement strand
AAAGCTGTAAGACGAATTATTTGTAGAGTGGATTCGCCGTTAGGCAATCCGCCGCAACTGCGGCAGACTGTCATCGGCGTTGTGCGTTGATTGGCGGTTTGCTGGCGCGAAACCGCCCTACACCCTGAATCAGGCGAGAAATTTTGCGAACGAAAATAACACACCCCGTCCGACTTGCCCTCCCAAAATGAACACTCGCGAATTGTTCGTGCGCTTATACCCGTTCTGATATGATTAACTTATGAAACCTTCCATTGCACTTAACTTGAAACGAGACGCGGTGCGCGAAGCGGCAGGCCGCTTCCATACCGCAAATCCTCGCGTGTTCGGTTCTGTCCTGCATGGCGACGATCAAGACGGCAGCGACCTTGATTTGCTGGTGGATACATTGCCCGGTGCCACTTTATTCGATCTTGGTGGCTTGCAGGTTGAACTGGAAGAACTGCTCGGCGTCCCGGTCGATTTACTGACGCCCGGCGATCTGCCGCTGAAGTTCCGCGATCAAGTGCTTGCGGAGGCTCGGTTGATATGAATGAAAACCGTCTCCCCGACTACTTAGACCACATGCTCGAAGCCGCACAGCAAGCTTGCAGCTACACAGAGGGCTTATGTAAAAAGGACTTTATTGCCGACAAGCGCACTCAGCAAGCGGTGATCCTGAACCTCGTCATCATCGGTGAGGCCGCCACCAAACTGCTCAAAGACTACAGCAAATTTCTCGACCAGCATCCTGACGTGCCGTGGCGAAGCATGAAGGGTATGCGCAACCGCATCGCGCATGGTTACTTCGACATCGACCTTGATGTGGTGTGGGAGACGATGCAAACGGCGTTACCGCAACTACTTGAACGACTGCCTGCCATCCGTGAAGACGCGAACGATGAAGCCCGATAGGGGGCGTTATGTTCTTTTTCAATGCCCAACCGTACTGAAAGCATTAGGCGCCAATCAGGATGATTGGTTTACAACCCTGTCCTGATTCTGCAATTAGTCCTGTACGCCGGAATAAGCCGGTTCGAGCGATAGCGAGAATCGGTGTTTCCGGCAAACACCACCCAAACTCGCCGGAAACGCCACCTCGCGCTATGCTTGGGTGGTCTTATTCCGGCCTACGATAATTTAAGACTGTGCAAGCTTGAATAATCTGTAAAAATTTTCAGTCGATGTCTCTGCAATTTTATTGATTGTCGTTCCGCGCAATTCTGCCAGTTTTTCTGCAACGTAGCGTACGTAGGTTGGATAGTTGGGTCTGCCGCGGAAGGGTACGGGGGCCAGATAGGGCGAGTCGGTTTCGATAAGAAAGCGGTCGGCGGGTACTTTTTTGGCGACTTCCTGGATGTCCTTGGCGCTGTTGAAGGTGACGATGCCGGAAAAGGAAATATAAAAATTCAAATCCAAGGCTTTTTTGGCGAACTCCCAGTCTTCGGTAAAACAGTGAATAATCCCACCTACTTCACTGGCGCCCTCTTCTTCCAGCATGCGTAGCGTATCGTGTTTGGCTTCGCGGGTGTGGATAATCAACGGTTTTTTCAACGCCTTTGCGGCGTTAATATGATTTCTGAAACGTTGGTGTTGCCAGCTTAAATCGCCTTCGCTACGGAAATAATCCAGGCCGGTTTCGCCTATGCCGATAACTTTGTCGGGTTGGCCTAAAGCGATGAGTTCTTCAACACTGGGATCTTGACCATCCTGAACATTGGGATGCACACCCACGGTCACGGATATTTGCGGATAAGGAGTCACCAAATCCAGCATTGCCGGATAAGCTTCCAAATCTATCGCGATACATAACAGGTGTTCAATTTGGCTGTTTGCCGCTTCGTGCATGAAACAGGCAAAATCATTTTGATAGGGGGCCAGATCGATACGATCCAGGTGACAATGGGAGTCTATTAACATGAAAGTTTTTTATAAAAGCAGGCGAAAGGCTAAGGGCTAAAGGCGAAAAAACCTGAGCGTCAACGTCTGCCCTTAGCCTTTCGCCTTTTGTCTTGTTTACATTGTATGCGTCGAACGGTCACCCTCTAAAGCACCGGCCAGATAGTTTTCTATTTTGTTGCGTGACACGCCGCCGTCCTGATCGCTAAATTGTACGCCAACGCCGCTGGCTCTATAGCCTTCCGAGCCGGGCGGCGTTATCCAGATTATTTTCCCGGCTATCGGCAACCGTTCGGTTTCGTCCATTAAATTGAGCAGCATAAAGACTTCCTGCCCCATTTCATATTCACGGTTGGTCGGAATAAACAGCCCGCCGTTGGTGACAAAAGGCATGTAGGCTGCATACAAAGCGTTTTTATCTTTAATTGAAAGGGACAATATGCCTTGTCCGGGCCCTGCATCTGCCATGGTCATTTACTCCGGTTAAGTTCGTGCCATTGTATTAAAATTTCTTCAAACAATAACTGCTTGTTGATCTGGGTATCCAGTCGTTGCCGACTCGCCAATAATAGATCATACAACTTATAAAGTCCTTTTAATTCTAGTCGTTGGGACAGTTCTTGCAACGGCTCACTTAAGTCCGGATTATATAAATTTTCGACCTTGGTATGATATGAGCACTTCGTCAAGTCGATAATCCAGGATGTAATCCAGAATATTAACGGCGATGCGGGTAGCTTGTGCCAGTCTTCGGCAATAATGACCGGGGATTTAAGCTGTTTTGCTATTGCCATCCAGGCATTGAAACATTCATTACGTAACGTTAACGTCTCATCATTGGCATAATCCAGTGCCAGTAAAGGCGCTCCCTGCGCTAAAGAGACATTGCAAAGTAAATCCCCCCTTTGTAAAAGGGGGCAAGGGGGATTTGCTCTGCAATGTCTTGGCCAGCCAATCCACTACAGTTTCTTTATCCGGTGTCACTACGGCCAGTTTCTGGCAACGACTGATGATAGTCGCAGGCAATTTGGCCGGTTTTTCGGTGATTAAGATGATGACGGTGCGCTCGGTCGGCTCTTCCAGGCATTTTAAGAACGCATTAGCCGCGGCATTGTTCATCTTGTCGGCTGGATTGACGATAACAACGCGATACGTCTCAAACTGGGGCTTTAAGGTTAACCGGGTAATCAGGCTGCGTATCTGTCCGATACCGATGCCTTTGCCGGGTTCCTCGGGCTGTACCTGAATAAAATCGGGGTGAGTTTCGGCATTAACCAGCAAACAGCTGCTGCAAACACCGCAAGCCATGCCGTTGGCCTGCGGTGTTGCGCAAAGCAGAGCGACGGCGAACTGATTGGCCAGCTGCTGTTTTCCCAGCCCCTTATTGCCGGTAATGAGTAACGCTTGGGGAATGCGTTCCTGCGCAATATAACTGCACAGATGCTCCCACTGATGTTGTTGCCAGGGCAATAACCGGTTAGGCACAGTCACTTTACGATGCCATGCCTGGGAGAAGTAGGACAATTCAAGGCGCACAGACCGAGTAAAGTGCGAATGACATCGGTAATGGCTCTTTGCACATCGATTAACGGTTGGTTGGCTTTGATCAGCTTGATGCGCTCGGGGTATAGTTCGGCCTGCAATAAATAAGCCCGCCTGACGTTTTCGAAAAAACTGATTTTTTCTAATTCAAAACGATCAAGCGCTCCGCGTTCTCTGACCCGCGCTATGCCTATTTCAATCGGCGCATCCAGCAACAAGGTCAAATCAGGTCTTAATGTGCCTTGCACCAGGTTTTCCAGCCATTTTATGGTGCTGATTTTCATGTTCCGGCCGCCGCCCTGATAGGCGTAGGTGGCATCGGTAAATCGATCGCAAAGCACCCATTTTCCTTGCGCCAAAGCCGGTTCAATAACGTGTTTGATATGCTGGGCTCTGGCCGCAAACATCATCAATAATTCGGCCTGCTCTGAAATGGTCTCGCTTTTGTTGTCCAGCAATAATTGGCGTATTTTTTCGGCAAGCTTGGTGCCGCCGGGTTCGCGCGTGACAACAACAGAAATGTTATGTTGCTCTAAGTAGTCTTTGATAAAAGCCATATTGGTGGTCTTGCCAACGCCTTCACAGCCTTCCAGTGTAATAAACTTCCCTCGGATCATTTCTTATTCCTTTGAAATTTGTCAACGGCTACATTATGGTCTTTTAAGGACGCTGAAAACACATGCGTTCCGTCGCCGCGAGCGACAAAATAAAGACTGTCGCCCTTATCGGGATGCAGGACGGCATAAAGTGCATCGCGTCCCGGCATAGCAATCGGCGTTGGCGGCAAGCCGTTAATAACATAAGTGTTGTACGGTGTAGCTGTGGTTAAATCTTTGGTTTTAATATCACCCTGATAACTTTCGCCCATTCCGTAAATGACGGTAGGATCGGTTTGCAACAACATGTTCTGTTCCAGCCTGCGGATAAACACGCCGGCTATTAAAGGCCTTTCAGCAGCAGCCCCGGTTTCTTTTTCTACAATCGAGGCGAGAATCAGCGCTTCATAAGGCGTTTTAAACGGCAGGCCTTCCGCTTTGTTGAGCCATTCCTGTTGCAATACCTGCTGCATTTTGTCGTAGGCTCTTTTTAACAAAGACGTATCGGAGGTATGCTTTTCAAAAAAATAGGTGTCGGGGAAAAGCAAACCTTCAGGCGACGGCATGTCGGACTTGAATGTGGCCATCACGCTTCCAAAACCGGCACCGTTTAAAGTATGCTCAATATCGGGATTTTTCTCAATTTCATGCAGTATTTCCTTAAAGCTCCAGCCTTCCGGAAAAGTAATGGCGTGTTGCTTGGTTTTTCCCTGCACGAATAACGCTAATATTTGCGGCACAGTTAAGCCGGAAGTTAATTCGTACTCCCCTGTTTTAAGTTTTTTGAGCGCATTTTCCTGAAAGGCGATGACTTTAAACCAGAAGGGTTTAACAGCCAGTTGTTGGGTTACCAGCTTATCGATAATGCGATCCAGCGAGTCGCCTTTTTCAATTTCTACATATATCGTTTTATCGACCAGCGCCGGCTGGTGCAACGCGCTTTGGTAATCCATCCACAGCCAGCCGCCTGCGCCGCCCGCAAAGCTTAAGACCAATAAGGCAAAGCCAATGATTTTATTGGTCCTTGTTAAGCGCCCAGACAACCACGCCCGGTATTGCTCCACCTTTTTCATCCCGCCTCCATGCAGTCATCGCTGGTAAATTTGTCCAGCCAACTTTGAATGCTCTGTGTCAGCGGGCCGACTGAAAAACGCGAAGTTTCGATTTGCTTGATGGGCCAGATGCCGATAATCGAGTTGCAGACGAATACTTCATCAGCCGATAACAACGCATCTTTGGTAAATGCATGCTCAATTACCGGAAGGCCATGCTCAGCTGAAATCGTCATTATTATACCGCGCATAATACCGGCCACGCCCGATTGAGCCAGCGCTGACGTATAAAGGCTGTTATTTTTAATGTAGAACAGATTAGTCATTGTTCCTTCAATAACGTGATCGTTGACATCCAGCATAAGTCCTTCCTGAATGGCCGGGTCGTTCCATTCAGCTCTCGCCATGACCTGTTCAAGCCGGTTCAGGTGTTTAATGCCTGCCAAAGTGGGATTCAAACCTAAACGGGTAGCGCATAGACGGGCGACTATGCCCTGCTCTCGGTATATTTCCGGGTAATCCGGATAGGGATGGAGACTTAATACGCGAGTAGGTTGAATGACATCGGGTTGGCGATAACCTCGCCCACCCGAGCCGCGCGTGACTATGACTTTAAGCACGGCTCGAACGGAGTGCCTGCCGCCAGCCGATCGGCGACAAAGCTCTCCAGCTTCAAAGCTTAGTAATTCCGCACCTGGAAAAGGGATGTAAAGCCGTTGACAGCCTGAGTTTAACCGTTCCAAATGACGGTCGAGAAAAACAGCTTGTCCGTCTCTAACTTCAATGGTTTCGAATAATCCATCGCCGTATTGAAAACCGCGATCGGATATTTCGATATGCTCCTTGCTTTCACCATTGATGAGAATCATTTTTTTGATTCACGGTTTTCAGTTTTTTAACTGAAAACTAATTACTCATACCGTTTAAAAACCAACGAGCCATTAGTTCCGCCAAAACCGAATGAATTGGACATGGCTATATCAATCTTCATGTTTCTTGCGATATTCGGCACAAAATCCAGATCACATTCCGGATCTTGGTTTTCCAGATTGATGGTTGGCGGAGCAATTTGATTTTTGATGCTTAATGCGGTCAACACCGCTTCAATACCGCCCGCAGCGCCTAATAAATGACCGATCATCGACTTTGTCGAGCTAACGGCAACTTTATAGGCATGGTCGCCCAATGCGGCTTTCATCGCCTGAGTTTCACCCACATCGCCGGCCGGTGTTGATGTGCCGTGCGCATTGATGTAATCGACAGCATCGGCATTTAGACCGGCATCACGCAAGGCATTTTTCATGCAACGCGCAGCGCCTTCGCCACCGGGTGAAGGTGTAGTCATGTGATAAGCGTCACCGCTCATGCCAAAGCCTACCAATTCAGCATAAATTTTTGCGCCGCGCGCTTTGGCATGTTCCAGTTCTTCAAGAACCACAACACCGGCGCCATCGCTTAACACAAAACCGTCGCGATCTTTGTCCCAGGGACGACTGGCGGCTTGCGGATCATCATTGCGGCGGGACAAGGCTTTTGCCGAAGCAAAACCGCCCATTGCCGTCGGTGATGTCGTGCAGCGTTCAGCGCCGCCCGCAATCATGACATCGGCATCGCCGTATTTAATTAAACGTGCTGCATCGCCAATGTTATGCGTGCCTGTTGAACAAGCTGTAACAATGGCGTAATTTGGACCTTTTAATCCGTATTTGATTGAAAGGTTGCCTGAAATCATATTAATGATATTACCTGGAACAAAAAATGGCGAGATACGTCGTGGGCCACTCTTGTCATAAACGGCATAACATTCTTCAATACCGGTAATACCACCGATACCCGATCCGATAGCAACGCCAATACGTTCGGCATTAGCTTCGGTTACTTCAATACCTGAATCTTCAATCGCCTGACAGCCCGCTGCAATACCGTAATGGATAAATCCATCCATACGTTTGGCATCTTTTTCGGGAATATATTGGCTAATATCAAAATTCCTTATAACGCCGCCAAAGGTGGTGGCAAAAGAAGAAATATCAAAGGAATCAATTGGGCTTATACCGCTTTTACCATTAATAATACCGTCCCATGTTTCCGAGACCGTGTTAGCTAAAGGCGTGATTGCGCCTAATCCAGTTATTACAACTCGACGTTTGCTCAATGTGATTTACCGTAAGAAAAATAAAGGAGGGGAATAAAGAGTTGGTTATGTAGGCCGGTGTGCATGTGATGCGTCATCAAAGCACTAAGTATGGGTTACGCTACGTTTGGCAATCGCTCCGTGCGTTGCTTTACCTTCTGCATCCGTGCAGTCGTCGGCAATTGCTCCTGCTTTGCTCTACTTTCTGCATCCATGCAGTCGTAACCCAACCTACAAGTTCATCAACTAAAGATCAGTTTTAAGCGTTTTTTACTACGTAATCGATAGCTTGCTGAACAGTTGTTATTTTTCAGCTTCATCGTCTGGAATTTCGCATTCGAATTCTTCTTCAAGAGCCATGACGAGTTCGACTGTATCAAGAGAATCAGCACCAAGATCATCTACGAATGAAGCATCAGTAGCGATATCTTCTTTAACACCCAATTGTTCTGCAACAATCTTTTTTACTCGTTCTTCAATGTTACTCATAATTATTGTCCTCAAACAATGTAGTTTCCCAGCGTCTAATCTGAGACCTACAATAGTATTGTTATTAATTTTATTTGAAATCCCGTCTCCGGAAATTCCAGACGGCGGGGGAATTATACTTTATATTGCGACAATGTCACAATATTAAGGCATGAACATACTGATACGGCCTATAGGCAACACCTCTTACGGCATGAACATGCCACCATTTACATGAATGTTTTCACCAGTGATATAGGCTGCACCATTGGAAGCCAGAAATGAAACCGTATGCGCGATTTCTTCCGCCTTACCCAAACGAGACAGGGGAATAGACGACAGCAAGGTATTTTTAATATCATCACTCAGCTCTTTGGTCATATCAGTATCGATAAATCCAGGCGACACTGTATTGATGGTGATATTACGTGAACCCACTTCTTTGGCCATGGATTTGGCAAAGCCAACCATTCCGGCTTTTGCTGCGGCGTAATTTGCCTGCCCCGCATTACCGGTTGAACCTACTACAGATGAAATATTGATAATACGACCTGTTTTGGCTTTCATCATGCCGCGCAGTACTGCTTTGCTCATACGAAAAACCGAAGTCAGGTTGGTGTTGATAATATCATCCCACTCTTCGTCCTTCATGCGCATCAACAAATTATCACGGGTGATACCGGCATTATTGACCAGTACGATCGGCGCCCCAATCTCGTCATTAATAATTTTCATGACTTCTGCAATGGAGTCCGGATTGGCGACATCAAGCTTTAAGCCCTTGCCATGCTCGCCCAGATAGGCGGAAATTGAATCAGCGCCGTTATCCGTGGTAGCGGTGCCGATAACAAAAAAACCATCTTGAGCCAATCTTTCTGCTATTGCCCGACCAATGCCACGACTGGCACCCGTTACTAAAGCTACTTGTTTATCCATTGAGTTGCTCCAATACTTTATTTAATGTTTCCGGATCATAAATAGACAGTTGCTCGGCATCCTTGGCGATACGCTTGTTCAGCCCGATTAACACCTTGCCCGGACCGCATTCAACAAAACAGGTAACGCCCTGATCATGCATAAACTTGATACTGTCGGCCCAGCGCACCGGCTTATAGAGTTGTTCTTTTAATGCGTTACGAATGACTTCGGGGGCGCTGTGCGATGCAACATCTACATTATGGATCAGCGTCATTTTTGGCGTATCAATCGCCGTGCGCTGTAATTGCTCATCCAGCTTTTTGGCCGCCGGCCCCATTAACGCACAATGCGAAGGCACACTGACCGGCAACAGTACAACTCGTTTGGCGCCTGCCGCTTTTGCCGCAAGCATTGCTCTTTCAACGGCAGCAACGTTACCCGCAATGACCACCTGCCCCGGCGAATTGAAGTTGACTGCCGAAACTATTTCGTCCTCAGCCGCATCAGCACAAACCTGAACAACTTGATGATCCTCAAGACCCAAAATTGCCGCCATTGCGCCGACGCCGGGAGGCACAGCCTCCTGCATCAGTCGCCCTCTTGCTGCAACCAGTTTTATGCCGTCTTCAAACGACAGGGCATCCGAACACACCAAGGCGGTATATTCGCCCAAGCTGTGCCCTGCCATCCATGCGGGACGAACATTACTGTGTTTACACCAGACCTCCCAAACGGCCACACCGGCGGCCAGCATTGCAGGTTGTGTATTATGCGTTTGATTAAGCTCTTCTTCCGGACCTTTTGCGACAATAGACCATAAGTCTTTGCCCAGCGCATCGGATGCCCGTTCAAAAGTATGCTTTACCTCAGGATAGCTGGCAGCCAAATCAGTTAACATACCGACAGATTGCGAACCTTGTCCTGGAAAAACAAAAGCTAAGTTATAAATTTGGTTATTCATTTCCATACGCTTTTAGTATTTAATTAACGCAGAACCCCAAGTGAATCCTGCCCCAAATGCTTCAAGCAGAACAACTTGTCCCCGCTGAATACGACCGTCCCGAACACCTTCATTGAGAGCGAGCAGCACCGATGCGGATGAGGTATTACCTTGATTTTCCAGGGTCAAAATAACATGATCCATGGACATTTTTAATTTTTTTGCTGTCGCCGCAATAATCCTCGTGTTCGCCTGATGAGGAACCAACCAGTCAACATCGGATTGCAGCATGTTATTTGCAGCCAAGGTTTCATCGACTATGCGACCCAGCGTATTGACAGCCACCTTGAACACTTCGTTACCGCGCATGTTGATGTAACCGGCCTCATCTTTATTCGCCTCGGTAGCCGCCTGAGGGTTTGGACAGTACAGCAGATCTTCATATTCACCGTCAGAATGAATATGCGTCGATAAAATACCGGCCTCATCCGATGCGCCCAGCAGTACCGCGCCTGCGCCATCACCGAACAAGATGCAAGTACCCCGATCAGTCCAGTCAACAACGCGCGAACAGATTTCAGACCCCACAACAAGAACCTTCTTGGCTGCACCCGACTTTATATATTGATCGGCAATACTCAACGCAAAAATCGAACCTGAACAGGCAGCCTGAACATCAAAGGCGACGCAGTTTTTAATACCCAAGCGCCGCTGCAACAAGCAGCCTGTACTAGGGTAAACACGATCAGGCGTTCCGGTCGCAACAATAATCAAATCAATTTCTTCGGGATCGCAAGCCGCGGCTTCTATAGCCTGTCTTGCCGCAATTTCAGCCATACTTGAAGCTGTTTCTTCAGCTCCCGCAATACGACGACTTTTAATGCCGGTTCGCTCAAAAATCCAACTATCGGAGGTATCAACAGTTTGTGATATTTGTTCATTGGTGCGAACTTCTTCCGGCAAATAACCGCCGGTACCGATTACTCTTGAATAACGAGTCATGCATTCTCTCTCAGAGCCAAAGTCTTTTCGACTTGCTCACTTATTTTTCTAATAACATCTTTTTTGACTTCAATTTCAGCAAGATGAATAGCCGTTTTGAACGCCAGCACGTCAGCGCCGCCATGGCTCTTAATAACCAGACCACGTAACCCTAAAAAGCTTGCGCCATTATACAAACGCGGGTCGATACGCTTTTTAAATGATTTGAGTACCGGATAGGCCAGCAATCCCGCCAGCTTGGTTACAATATTCCTGCCAAAAGCCTCTTTCAACGCAGTGCCGATCATTTTTGCCGCGCCCTCAATGGATTTGAGTGCGACATTACCGACAAAACCATCGGCAACAATCAAATCAACTTCGATATGACCTGCATTTAAAGAATCGCCTTCGACATAGCCTATGTAGTTTAACGATGAATTCTCCAGTAATTTTGCAGCCGCTTTAACCTGCTCATTACCTTTCATATCTTCTTCGCCGATATTTAACAACCCCACCTTGGGATTATCAATATTCTCAACCGCTTTAACCAGCTCGGCGCCCATCACTGCAAATTGAAAAAGGTGCTCCGCAGTGCAATCCACATTTGCCCCCAGATCAAGTGCATGAGTATGTCCGTTAATTGACGGTAACGTGGAAATAATGGCGGGCCGATCAATACCGGGGATCATTTTAAGTACAAAACGGGCAGTAGCCATTAAAGCCCCGGTATTGCCGGCACTAACACAAGCATCTGCGCGCCCGTCATGAACCAGGTTGATGGCAACCCGCATTGATGAGTCTTTTTTATTTTTTAGCGCTTTAGACGGTGATTCATCCATTCCAACACACTGAGATGCGTGCTGAATAGTGAGTCTATCCTGAAAATCAATTAAGGCTTGGGCCAGCTGCGGATTAAGGACAGCTTCATCGCCCACTAAGATCAGTTTTAAGTCTGGATTGTTTTTTAAACAATCCAATGATGCCGGAATGGTGACTTCAGGACCGTAATCCCCGCCCATTGCATCAATCGAAATTGTTAGGCTCACGCTTACGGATGACTCCTGAGTTATTATAAAAAAGCCGAACCTGACCTGATTTGATCAACTTCGGCATTCATCATGCTGCAAGGTGGAAAGATTTATTAATCTTCGTCGCCGTTGCTTACGATTTGGCGGCCTTTAAAGAAGCCATCCGGAGTAACATGGTGACGAATATGAGTTTCACCTGTCATTGGATCTTGAGACAAGGTTCTACCTGTTAACGCGTCGTGTGAACGACGTTGACCACGTCTTGAACGCGATACTTTACTTTTTGTACGGCCATTATAAATCTCCAGTGTTTTTAATTTGGCTAAGATGGAAAAAGGGTTTTTGGTGGGCGACTGCTGTTCATTCGGTAAAAAATCCACTTTATTGTTACCCTGCTTATGGGCGAGACAATTGTGCTCGTGCTTGGGGAATGCAGGCAAAATAAGTAACAACTCGTCTTCAATAATGCTCTTTAGAAGGATTTTTCTTCATCAACCAACAACGGCTCATAATCCTCGGGCAATCTGTCTGCTTGATCTAATGAAGTAACAATACCCAGCTTGACGGCACTTTTGACCGGCCACTGCACTGCTTGCAGACAGTTTTGGCATTTAAGCTCCAGAACCGCTTCTATTTGCCCTTCAACTTTGGCCAATCTTCCTTCCCGACCAAAAAAAGATCCACAGCTACAGCTCCCGTCTCGTTGAACAGCACATCGGCCAAACGATCCAAGCTACTTATGGGTATTTGCCCCTTCAATTCACCACGCTTATCAGCAAGGTGCAAGGGATCTATATATTCAGGTAATCGAGCTAACATAACCGCGCAATGGTATATGGAAACAACAAATTCGTCAATTCTAAATGACTATCCTGTATGAGTGGATCGAGATAAAAGCCGCTATCTTCAACCAATAAAAGACAGGACAGATGACTAACTAAAGAGGTCAAACTATCAATGACTAACGATAACAGGCTTATTGGAAAGCTCATTGGGATTATCCGCACCGGGTGGAAAATAAGTAGCCAGCAATACCGTAATGCGCTCGATGCCTTGCAACGACCCGTGCAGAAAGTCGCCACGCCGGTATTCTTTCTGCATCGCTTCAGCTACCACATCCCACTCGGCTTGCGCTACGCACTTGGCAATACCCCGATCTGCGACAATATGGACTTCACGGTCCGCCAGCAACACATAAATCAAAACACCGCTGTTTTGTTCAGTATCCCAGACCCGCAAATTTGAAAACACCTCTATCGCCCGCTGACGAGCCGATATGCCCTGCCAAACCTGACCCAGTGCAAGTGCATTTTCAACGGCAAAACGTAGCTCCCCGCCATGCTGATGCTCGGAATGTTTTACCGCTTTTTCAATGTCTCCAAGCACCGTCTTGGGAAACAACATGCGCCACCGCCACGGCGGCATAAAGGCATGACGAAACCAACGTTTAATATTTACCATGATCCTGATGCGCCTCCTCCGCCAAAGCGGCCACCGCCGCCGCCCCATGAACCGCCGCCACTACTCCCGCCAAAGCCTCCACCGCTAGACCAACCGCGTCCGCCCGTTGAACGAACCCCAACGATAAAAAAACCATTAACCCGACAAATAACGCTGCCGAAAAAGCCACCCCAAAAATCAGTGCGGCCAGCAGGCCACTACCCAATCCCGCCAGCATACCGCCCATGACTCGCCCCAGCATGGCTGACAGCACAAAACCTGCGATTAAGCCGCCCATCAAAATGAATATAAAAGCCCCCTCGCCCAGTCCTTCACTCGAACTTTCAGACGGCGCGGGCAAGGCCTCTCCTCCGATCAACGCCATTAGCTGCGTAATTCCTGCATCAATACCGCCGGCGTAGTCGCCCTCCTTGAAATGCGGCGTAATGGTCTCGGCAATCACCCGCTTGGCAACTGCGTCGGGAATAACACCTTCCAGCCCATAGCCGACTTCCAGGCGCAGTTTTCGGTCATCTTTTGCCACTATCAGGATGACGCCGTCATCGACACCCTTACGGCCTATTTGCCATAAATCGGCAACCTCTATGCCGAACTCGGCTATATCTTTGGGTTGAGTAGTCGGCACGATCAATACTGCGATCTGACTGCCTTTTTTGGCTTCGAATGCGGCCAACTTATTTTCCAATGCCGTGGCCTGTTCGGCGCTGAGTGTGGCGGTAAGATCGGTGACGCGACTTGATAACTCGGGAACGCCAACCACTGCCCAAGCCGTCATGCAAAACAGCAACAGGGAAACGCCAAATCCGTAACGGACGCGGGGAAATATCGCAGACAACATATTACTGGCCGCCAACTTTTGCAGGTGCGCCAAAATCCACTTTGGGCGGCACCGCAATGGCCTGTTCATTTTCAACCGTAAAGCTCGGCTTAGTCTGGAAACCGAACATCATCGCGGTAAGATTGGAAGGAAAAGAACGCACGGTAATATTGTATTCCTTGACCGCAGCAATATAGCGATTGCGCGCCACAGTGATACGATTTTCCGTGCCTTCCAGCTGCGCCTGTAAATCACGGAACAGACCGTCGGCTTTCAGTTGCGGATAATTTTCCGCCACCGCCAGCAGCCGTGAAATCGCACTGGTCATTTGCCCCTGAGCGGCAATAAACTTCTGGAACGCCTGCTCATCATTAACCAATTCCGGCGTAGCCTGCAACGCACCTACTTTGGCACGAGCCTCGGTCACTTCGGTCAGCACATCCTTTTCGTGAGCCGCGTAGCCTTTCACCACATTCACCAGATTAGGCACCAGATCGGCGCGGCGCTGGTACTGGTTCAGCACCTCCGCCCAGGTCGCCTTGATGTCCTCGTCACTGGACTGCAAGGTGTTATAACCGCAGCCGGACAAAACCATCATCAACAACAAAACAATCAACCGTTTAAACATATCAACCTCGTAACTTGGATTTTAGTGACCGCATGTATCAATATAAGTATATTTAAAGATTATCACCACGAAGGCGCGAAGAACACGAAGTTTTATTTCCGCCCTCAACAATTACCCCGGCATTGTTACACCTCATGCATCCTTGCAGTCCTTCGTGGCTTTATACCAATATAGATACGCTTTTAAAAATTAAACCACCCCGAACCGAATGAAGTGGCAAAAACAAGACTGACGATAGTCATCAGTTTGATCAAAATATTCAAAGACGGACCGCTGGTGTCTTTAAACGGATCACCTACCGTGTCGCCGACCACCGCCGCTTTGTGGGAGTCGGAACCCTTGCCGCCGTATTGCCCCGTTTCAATCCACTTTTTCGCATTGTCCCAGGCACCGCCCGCATTAGCCATCATCACCGCCAGCAGGAAGCCGGAAGACATAGTGCCGACCAGCATGCCCGCAAGCGCTTCCTTACCCAAGACATGCCCCACAACCAGCGGCACCACAACCGCCAATGCACCGGGCAATATCATTTCACGCAACGCGCTTTCGGTGCTGATACCGACGCAAGTTGCGTAATCAGGCTGTCCCGTGCCTTCCATCAAACCCGGAATTTCGTGAAACTGACGACGCACCTCAACAACAATCTCATGTGCCGCTTTACCCACCGCCATCATGGTCAGTGCGGAAAACAGATAAGGCATCATCGCGCCAATCAGGATACCCGGCAGCATGGTAGGCCCCAGGATATTCAAATTGTCGATTTTTGCCGCCGTCACATAAGCGGCCAATAAAGCCAGCGCGGTCAATACCGCCGAACCGATCGCAAAGCCTTTGCCGGTAGCGGCAGTAGTATTGCCCAAGCTATCCAGCGCGTCGGTGCGATGGCGCACTTCACTGGGCAAATGGCTCATCTCGGCAATGCCGCCCGCATTATCGGCGACCGGGCCATAAGCATCAGTCGCCAGCGTAACGCCCAGCGTGCTTAACATCCCCACACCCGCCAGAGCTACCGCATAGAGACCTGCGGCCATAGTACCGTCGGCTTTATGACCCAGACAGATACTCAGCAAGATAGCCGCCGCGACAATCAATACCGGAAATACGGTACTCATCATACCCACGGCCAAACCCTGGATAATGGTTGTTGCCGCACCCGTTTGCGTCGCGTGGGCAATGGCCTGCGTGGGTTTGTCCGTATAGGACGTGTAATATTCCGTCACATAAGCAATGGCGTTGCCCGCCACCAAACCGACCAGAATAACCAGCCAATAATTGAAACTGACACCCGAAATCAATACAGCCATTAAAGAAAGCCCCAGAATGATCACTGAAGCGCCCCAAACGGAATGGCGCAACGCTTTCAACAAATCATCCAGACTGGCATTTTCATCAATTTTTATCACATATTGCCCGATAAACCGGGCGCTACGGGCGAGTATGGAATCATTGCCGTTTTCCGACTGTTTTGGCTCTTCGCCGGTCACCATATAAATACCGAAAAGGCTGGCAATAATACCGACGGCGGCAACCAGAAAAGGCAAGCCGATAAAAGCCGGCGACTTTGCACCCAATGCCGCACCCAACGTTGCAGCAGCAATGATGGAACCGCTATAACTTTCAAATAAGTCGGCCCCCATGCCCGCGACATCACCCACATTATCGCCCACATTGTCAGCAATGACGGCGGGATTGCGCGGATCGTCCTCGGGGATGCCTTGTTCGACCTTACCGACCAAGTCAGCGCCCACATCGGCGGCTTTGGTATAAATGCCGCCGCCGACCCTTGCAAACAGCGCAATGCTGCTCGCACCAAAACCGAAGCCGGTAATATAGGTCAGTTGGTTCGGATTGCCGTTAAATATCAAAAACAGCACTGTCATGCCGATCAAACTGAAACTGACCACCGCCATGCCCATAATCGAGCCGCTACCGAAGGCAACGCGCAACCCTTCATGCAGATTGCGACCGGCCGCTGCCGCAGTTCGGACGTTGGCGCGAACCGCCACATACATCCCCAAATAGCCTGCGCCTGCCGACGCAATCGCACCCACCACAAAACAGAATGCGGTCTGCCACTGTAAAAATGTGGAAATAATCGTTGCGACAATCGCAACAAAAATCGCAATGACCCGATACTCCCGCGACAAAAAAGCCGCCGATCCTTCTTGAATAGCCTTTGCAATGGCTTGCATGGCTTCATTACCGGGGTCATAGCCAAGAACGCGTCGCAATTCCCAAATCACGAATGCGCCCCCTACAATACCCATCAATAATGCGATAACAACTGATGCCGATGTTGGAAACATCATAACTACCTCCCCTCTTTGATTGGTTTAGCCCTAAGCCTGTAAGCTCAGGCTATTTTTTTATTATTTGGTTTAGCTATCGCATGCAATTGGACAGCCATGACCATTAGAAGCGGCATTTACGCGAGACGCAACTGTTTAAGTCCGGCGCAAGCTTCACCTCCACTGATGTCTGGAATTATTCTTAATTCCAACACCTTTAATTGATTAAGCCTGACCTCATAATGCTCGATTTCGCGCGTGGTGCCCGGAGGAGAAAAGTGGTATTGCTGACGTAAAATCTCCCGGTATGCGTCCTCTTTATCCATCAACCAAAGCAGCACAAACTCCTGAGTGCGCGACTGTTGCTGCTCATCGAACATCAGAAAAATATGTTCGATCGTGCGGGGTTGATCGAAAACAAGACGGATCGTTTGCTCACCGGCGCTTGCCGCCTGCCATCCTGCGCCCGAATCCTCCGTCAGTAACAAGGCGGACTCAACAGGGTGCTCAGTACACTCCGAGGTAAACTCTACTTGGGCCAAATGCTCCAGATCCAGAAAATTCAGATCGGAAGATGGAGTATTCTCAGCGGCCTGATTGATCATTATTTTGCGCATTATTAATCTCCTGTTGCAGTGTAACGTTCGTAGTAAAAAGGGAGCGTCAAGCAGGCGCAAGGCAAAAGGACTATGTCTTTTCACTTAGCGATATGGCGCTACATAGCTGTTCATCTCCTCGCTTTTACGCTGGTTTACCGTGCAAAAAACACCCACCCGAAGATTAACAAACGGTGTAAACCACCGTTGGCTAGTAATAACACGAATTTGACTGATAAACACTGATAAAATCCGTTTCAACCCGTCAATCAGTGTCGCCTAGAGGCGCCTACTTTTGGTATCCGTGTTCTATTATTCATAGTCGGCAACCGTTGAATAGCTACGCTTTATTGAATATTTCAATCATAGAGTAGTAGCCCGGCCGATCACCCATGCTAAACAAAACAGGAAAAAATCAAATGGACCGTTTCGACAGAATATATCGATTACACAACCTCTTAACCAACCGCCGCACCCCGATACCGTTAACAGACATCATGAAAGAACTCGAATGCGCCAAGGCAACCGCGGCGCGTTACATAGAAGACATGCGTCTTTATCTGGATGCGCCGCTGGAATACGACCGAAAACTCAACGGCTATTACTACGACCAACAACATGCAGAAAAGCCCTACCAACTGCCCGGACTCTGGTTCAGCGCCGAAGAACTGAACGGCCTGCTGATCTGTCATCAAATCCTGCAAAACATCAGCCCCGGCATACTCAGCCAGCAGATAAGCCAGCTGCAACAAAGAATCAACCAACTGTTCAAATTACAGCCGCACAGTCCGGCCGATATTTCACAGAAAATAAAAATCCTCTCCATCGGTCGGCGCTTAAAAGACGATGCCCAATTCAAGAAAATAGCTACCGCGCTGTTCAACGGTAAACGAATCGACATCCACTACACAGCCAGAGGCGAGAATGCCGCGCAAACCCAACGAACAATCTCGCCGCAACAACTCATCTACTATCGCGATAACTGGTATCTAGCCGCCCACTGCCATCATCGGGATCAACTGCGGGTGTTTGCCGTAGACAACATCGGCTCAGCAAAAATACTAGACCAAACAGCCCAGCCGACCGACCCGAAACAGCTGGAACAATTCCTCACCTCGTCCTACGGCATCTTCAGCGGCGATGCAGAGCATATCGCCATACTGGAATTTACCAAAGCCAGAGCCCAATGGGTCGCCGATGAAAACTGGCATCCCAACCAACAAGGACAATGGCTGGACAACGGCAACTACCAGCTGAGCATCCCGTTCAACGACAGCCGCGAATTGATCATGGACATCCTCAAACACGGCGCGGAAGTGGAAGTTAAATCGCCGCAGTTTTTGGTTGATGGAGTCAGGGAGCAAATAGAAGCCATGCAAAAAATTTATAAAAATAAAGTTCAATATCATGGAATGAGGTTGTAAGTGTGGATAATGGAACTCAGGTTGAGAGCTAGGTGAAAAATATGACGGAAAAGCTGTATTACAAGTATTGGGGCAAGGCAACTTTGGATGACGAGCAGGGCAATAGCCATCACCTGTTGCCGTATCATTGTTTGGATGTGGCAGCAGTGGCGGATGTTTGGTGGCAGCAAAGTCGCGATATTAGCCGCTGTTTTATGGAGATTGCTGGTTTAAATGCAAAACAAACCCGTGCTTGGCTGCTGTTTTTATCGCTTTGCACGACTACGGCAAATTCGACTTGCGTTTTCAGCGTAAAGCCTTGGAGGCATGGAAAGCGGTCAACGCCGAGTTAAGTGCAATTCCAACTCAACTAAACGGGCAATCGATTAAAGAGTATAACCACGGCCCGGCCGGGCTGTACTGGTTTTATCAAGATTTAAAAGAACGGTTTTCGTCAGCGGAAGACGATTTCTATGCCGATGACAATGATGATTGGACAGCATGGTGTAGCTGGTTAGCGCCGGTAGTCGGGCATCATGGCGTTGTGCCGCAAGATCATGAAAAAGCAATCCGAAATACCCGCTGCATAGTTCTTCGCAACTGATTCTGGACGCATTTAAACAATCGCGGCAGCACTGGCTGAAAGCCTTGGAGCAGTTGTTTCTTACACCGTCCGGGTTGTCGCTGAGTGATACGCCGCCATTACTCACAACTTCTAAAAACAGTCAATCGGCTGCAACAATGCTGGCCGGATTCTGTTCGGTAAGCGATTGGCTGGGATCGTCCGAACTGTTTACTTACGACGACCAGCCTTGCGACGATTTAACGCAGTGGTATGAATGCCGGTTGGAGATTGCGAAAAAGACGTTACAAGAAGCGGGCGTTATCAGCCAAATAAGGCCGTATCAATCTATCAATGCGTTATTGAATGGTTACCCGCCGCGACAAGTGCAATGCCTTGTTGAACAGTTACCCAAAGTACAAGGCTTAACGCTGATAGAAGCCTCGACAGGTTCGGGGAAAACCGAAACCGCTTTGGCATACGCATGGCAGTTATTGGCGTTGGGCCTGGCTGACAGCATTGTGTTTGCTTTGCCGACCCAGGCCACCGCCAATGCGATGTTAAAACGCTTGGAAAAAGCCGCGCCTTTGCTGTTTGCCAATCAAACCAATGTGGTGCTGGCGCATGGTCGGGCGAAATACGAGCAAAATTTCATCGATTTGAAACAGGCCTGTCGCCCACATACCGCTCAAGGCCAGGAAGAAGCTTGGGTGCAATGCGGCAACTGGCTGGCGCAAAGCCGCAAACGGGTCTTTCTCGGTCAGATCGGCGTTTGCACCGTCGACCAGGTTCTGGTGTCGGTGCTGCCGGTTAAGCATAAGTTTGTGCGCGGCTTTGGTATTGGCCGTAGCGTTTTGATTATCGACGAAGTCCATGCTTACGACAGCTACATGTACGGCTTGCTGGATGCGGTGCTGGAGCAACAGCGCCTTGCCGGAGGCAGTGCGATTTTATTGTCGGCGACTTTACCGTTTCATCAAAAAGCCCAGTTGGCGAAAGCCTGGGGTTGTGAATTAGCTACAGCCAATCAAGCCTATCCGTTGATCAGTCATTGTAGCGCAGGGCAAACGGCCTTGTTCGATTTAGCAGAACAACCCGATCAGCAACCCAAACCAACATCGGTACAACTGGAACTGATTAAAACGCCCCACTTATTGCCCGACGATGACTTTATTCAACGTTTGCTTGATGCGGTAGTGCAAGGCGCTCAAGTGTGTCTGGTCTGTAATCTCGTCGCGGTTGCACAACAGCTTTATCAGCAAATATTGGACCGGATCGAACAAGACCAACGATTCAGCGAGGATCAGTTCCTGCTGTTTCATTCCCGTTTTATCTTTGCCGACCGTCAAAAGAAAGAACAAGCGGTTCTCAATCTGTTCGGTGCAGAACCCGTCCCAGCAGACGCCAGAAGCAAGGGCCATTTACTAATCGCTACCCAAGTGGTCGAACAGTCGCTGGATCTTGATTTCGATTGGATGATCACTCAGCTTTGCCCGGTAGATTTACTGTTTCAACGCATGGGCCGTTTGCATCGCCACGCACGCAGCAGGCCGGAATACCATGCGCAACCGGTTTGTACCGTTTTATTGCCGACAGAAGAGGATTATGAATTGCATGAATTGATCTACGGCAATAGCCGGGTATTGTGGCGGACTCAGCAATGCTTACAGCAAGCGGAGCAAGAAACGGAGTCCCAAATCAGCTTCCCTGCGGCTTATCGGGATTGGATAGAACCGGTTTATAACGAAGAGGCATGGCAGGATGAGCCGGAATGGGGGTTGAAAGTTACGAAGCTTACGAAGAAGCTTGTGGGTCAGCCAAATGACTGCCAAGCAATTGATTAACAGTAATATGAACGAGCTTTCCGACAACGACAGCCATGTTTCCGCGTTGACCCGTAACGGCGACATGAACCTGAATGTGACTCCTTTCTATACCGA
>scf_100006_pt3 | contig 21544 bp, 20 predicted proteins | sample Micenr1anaerobic_FD_49594 | JGI IMG/M metagenome (IMG submission 49594) | reverse complement strand
GAAATAGAAAACCTGCTTATTGGATTCTCTTATCAATTGAATAATTTGATGCCCGGTCTGGTCGGCATAAACGCCAAAATCCAAGTGCGCAGCCGGACCGGTTGCGATCACTTTGACGACATCGCCGCTGGCCATGTCCATCAAGGCTTTTTTCAGGCGCAACAAGGGTAATGGACAATTCAAACCGCTGGCATCTACTTCCAGGTTAAATTCGATCATAGGTTTATTTTAAGTTTTCTCAACTAAGTTTGGTGCGCTTATAATACCATCCTCTTTTAAATCCAAGAATCATCATAACTAAATGGATTATTTCCCTGTATTTTTAAAGCTTAAAGACCAGCCTTGCCTGGTTGTTGGTGCGGGCGAAATCGCTGCCCGGAAAATTGAATTGTTGGCACGAGCCGGTGCAAAAATCACCGTGATAGCCAGGGAGATAAGTCCCACGGTATTAAGCCTGCAAGCGACGCATAACTTAACGCTGCTGCAAAAGTCATTCTCCCCTGCCGATCTTGGCGAATTCAGGCTGGTGGTATCGGCAACCGATAATACGGAGACCAATTGCCTGGTTGCCAAAACGGCGACGGACCAAAATATCCCTGTCAATGTGGTCGATAATCCCGAGCTGTGCAGCTTCATTTTTCCGGCCATTATCGACCGCTCGCCGATTATTGCCGCGGTATCCTCCGGCGGTGCCGCACCGGTATTAGCCCGTTTGCTCAGGGCTAAAATAGAAACCGTGATTCCTCCCGCCTATGGTCGGCTTGCCGGTCTGGCTGACAAGTTCAGGGATAAGGTCAAACAGCATATTAAGCAACCCGCACAACGCAGGATCTTCTGGGAAAATGTCTTGCAGGGTTCGATCGCTGAACTGGTCTTCTCCGGCAAGGAACAGGAGGCCGAACAGCAATTAGAGCAGACCCTGCTCAAGCAAAAAGAAAACCCTAACCTCGGCGAAGTCTATCTGGTTGGCGCCGGCCCAGGCGCGCCTGATTTGTTGACTTTCCGCGCACTACGGTTGATGCAACAGGCCGATGTCGTTGTCTATGACCGACTGGTTTCGCCGGAAATTCTCGATTTGGCCCGCCGGGATGCCGAAAAGATTTATGTCGGCAAACAACGGCAATATCATGCGCTTCCGCAGGAATCCATCAATACCCTGCTGGCTGATTTGGCTAAGGCAGGAAAACGGGTGGTGCGCTTAAAAGGCGGCGATCCGTTCATATTCGGCCGCGGCGGCGAAGAAATTGAAACCTTGATGCAGCAAGGCATTAATTTTCAGGTCGTTCCCGGCATTACCGCCGCTTCCGGCTGTGCAACCTACTCGGGCATCCCGCTAACCCATCGGGATCATGCCCAATCCTGCACCTTCGTCACCGGGCACCTGAAGGATAATTCCGTCAATTTAAACTGGACGCAACTTGCAGCGCCTAATCAAACCATCGTCATCTATATGGGGCTGGCCGGTCTGGAAAAAATCTGCCAGTCTTTAATTGCGCACGGCAGTCCCAAAGATTTACCTATTGCCCTTGTTCAACAAGGCACCACGTCCAACCAGCGGGTGATTACCGGCACCCTGGAGACATTACCGGACAAAGTTGCCGGTCAGGACATCAAGCCGCCCACTTTGATTATTATCGGCACGGTAGTAACCCTTCATGACAAGCTGAGCTGGTTTCAGACCCGCCGACTTGATTAACTATTACCTTAACTTAAAGGCCGATTAAACGATTCAGTTATCATTCATAGCCGTTGTCGATAATATAACTCAGGGAAAATAAATAAATAAAACAATTGAATTTTCCCGCCAAATTCCCTATGCTTTCACGGTTTAACTTTTAATCGAACTGTTATTTTCTTCAACAATAAACAGCAGTTCTTTTTTTACTACCAAGAGGAGAGGTCAACATGAAAAAACATTAGGTACACTAGCTGGTATCGCTTTACTCGCTTTAAGTGGACAAGTATTTGCCGACGAAGCTAGCGATGTGGGTAAGAAAATTTATGAACGCGCTTTCGGTCGCGGTTGCGGCACTTGCCACGATATCGCTTCAAATCCACAGTTAACTGCTTTAATTAAAGCAGGCCAATTGGACAGAGCGAAATTCGAAACCGTTCTGAAAGAAGGTAAAGGCGGCATGCCGAAAGCTATCGCTGAAATCATGAAAAATCCAGCCGTTGTTAAAGCTGGATACGGCGAAGACCAAGCTGTTGATGCTCTGTACAAATATCTGGGCGGCAACTAAAACCTGGATCGACAGACCATAAAAAAGCGCCCCAATATAAGTAACCGGGGCGGCTTTTTTTGTGTCCGAAAAACCGAAAATTAATCCTTACCCAAATAACTTGTTTTGCTTTCTTTATAAGGTAACCGGTTACGATTTTTAATCCAGATACCCGCAACTGCCGCCAGCATCAACCCGCAAGAAGCAATAGTCAAATAGATCAGACGTTTTAATTGGGACATTTCCTGCATTAGCTGCTCATTGGAAACGACCGCCTTTCCCTTCTTGGTGGACTCTGAATAGGAACGGAGAACTTTAAGGTCATTCTTCAAATCTTCTATGGTCCCTATAGAACTGGAAACGGAACCCACCCGGAGACTCTCTTCCAACGCGTTTAATTTGCTTTCAATTGAACCGCTGACCAAGCCGACAAGCTGTCCTTTCAGGGCGTTAACTTCCGCTGACATTACGGGATTCATCTCAGCCGCATAGGTCTCGGTAGCCGTGGCGTTTTTATAGCGATTTAAGAAGTTATCGGTTGGGAACAATAAAAAGCCCCCTATCAAAACGACAACCATCAAGGAACAGATTATAGTCAGCAACAATCTGTTAACTTTCATTAATGCATGATGCGAAGGTATTCTTTGCAGAACCGTAGAAGCATTGCCTGGCAATCCCTCTACGACTGAATTTATCTTATCTTTATCACTCATTAATTACTTCCTCTCGAACCAGGAACCCATGGCAACCAACCATCCTGCCCGAACAATTATTATTTTTATAACAAACCCTGTCGGCAGTAGTGCTACCTGACTCGCGATTATACAAGTTTAATGGACAAATTCTGCATTTTATTTAAATACAAAGGCAGCATAAGATTTCAAACCTTATGCTGCCTGCCGCATTAGCGTAATCGCTTGGCAGCGGCTATTCTCATTCTCAGCGCGTTTAACTTGATAAAGCCCTCGGCATCTTTTTGATTATAGGCGCCGCCATCATCTTCAAACGTCGCAATGCTTTCATCAAACAGGCTGTCGGTATCGGAAGCGCGACCGACAACGACTACATTGCCCTTATAAAGCTTGAGCCTGACTTTGCCGTTAACGTTCGCCTGAGACGCATCTATCATGGTTTGCATCATTTCCCGCTCAGGACTCCACCAGTAACCGTTATAGACTAAAGAAGCATAGCGCGGCATCAGCTCATCCTTTAAATGCGCCACTTCCCTGTCCAGCGTTAACGATTCAATCGCACGATGCGCTTTGAGCATCACCGTACCGGCCGGTGTTTCATAACAGCCGCGCGATTTCATGCCGACATAGCGATTTTCCACGATATCCAATCGACCGATACCGTTGGCGCCGGCAACCTTGTTTAATTGCTCCATCACTGTCGCAGGCGTGCAAGGCACGTCATCAATGGCGACAATATCGCCCTGACGGTAAGTCAGCTCAATGTAAGTCGGTTTGTCGGGCGCGGATTCAGGCGAAACTGTCCAGCGCCACATATCCTCTTCAGGCTCCGCCCAAGGATCTTCCAGAACCCGGCCCTCGTAAGAAATATGCAGTAAATTGGCATCCATCGAATAAGGCGAGGTTTTACCTTTCTTCATTTCCACCGGAATTTTATGTTTTTCGGCATAGTCCAGCAACGTTTGACGGGAGGTTAAATCCCATTCCCGCCAAGGCGCAATAATCTGTATGTCGGGACGCAGTGCGTAAGCGCCCAGCTCAAAGCGTACCTGGTCGTTACCTTTGCCTGTTGCGCCGTGAGAAATGGCATTCGCGCCGGTTTCATTGGCGATTTCGATGAGCCGCTTGGCGATTAAAGGACGGGCAATTGATGTGCCCAGTAAATATTCGCCCTCGTAAACCGTATTGGCGCGAAACATCGGAAAAACATAATCGCGCGCAAAGTCTTCGCGCAAATCTTCAATGTAAATATCTTTAATGCCCATCGCTTGCGCTTTGGCTCGCGCAGGTTCCACTTCTTCGCCCTGCCCCAAATCAGCTGTAAAAGTAACCACCTCACAGTCATAAACATCCTGTAACCACTTAAGAATAACGGAAGTATCCAGACCTCCGGAATAAGCTAATACAACTTTATTGATTTCCGACATAACACCTATACCCTGAGTTAAAAATGTTGCAAATTATACCTGAAAATACAGGTTTCGGCAGTAACGCAGGCGTGATTAAAAGTACGGGGAGTTCATTGCAACTGATGCAAAAAAATTTGCATTAACAATCTGCGCCTTATTCGAACTATTATTCCAGCAATAACCTGACAAACTCGTCAGCCGGTACAGGTTTGCTTTTGAGATAGCCTTGGTAAGCGTCGCAGCCTTTGTCCTGCAAGAATGCCAATTGCTCGACCGTCTCCACGCCTTCCGCCAGGACTTTAAAGCCCAGCATATGTCCCATAGCGATAATAGTGGCGGCAATTTCCATATCGTCTTGAAGATGGGGAATATCATCGATAAAGCTCTTGTCTATTTTCAACGAGTCCAAAGGAAAATGCTTGAGATAGGCCAATGACGAATAACCGGTGCCAAAGTCGTCAATAGCGAAACGCACCCCCTGGGAACGTAAATCATTCAGGAGTCCCATAACCTTACTTTGGCTTTCCATCAGTCCGCTTTCAGTCATTTCCAGCTCCAGCTGTTCCGCCGGAAAACCGGTTTCATTCAGTACCGTAGTAACCAAAGCACCAATGTCAGACCGGCGGAATTGGTGAGCGGATACATTGACTGCCAAGGTTAACGGCGGTAAACCCGCATCCAGCCATTGCCTGCCTTGGCGACAGGTTTCCCGCAATACCCATGCGCCAATCTCCAAAATCAGGCCGGTTTCTTCGGCAAGGGGAATAAAATGAATCGGCGCAATCAGTCCCTCAATCGGATCCAGCCAGCGCACTAACGCTTCCGCCCCGATGATGCGTCCTGTGACAATATCAACCTGCGGCTGGTAGAAAACCCGCAATTCCTGCTGCTCAATGGCTTTGCGTAACCGGGCTTCCAGCGCGATGCGCTGACGGGCCGCCAAGGTCAGGTCTTCGGAATAATAGGCAAAACAGCCGCGTCCTTCCGCCTTGGCTTTATTCAGCGCCGCATCGGCGTAACTGATCAACGTGTCGGGGTTGTCGCCGTGCTGAGGATACAGGCTTATACCAACGCTGGCAGTAATGTGTATCTCATCGCCTTGGCTTAAATAGAAAGGCTTGCTCAAAATAGCGATAACCTGTTCAGCCACCCGCGCTGCATCTTCCGTGTGCGTAATGTCTTCCAGCAGCATGATAAACTCATCGCCACCCAGGTGGGCAAGCAAGTCCACTTTACGTAATCTGGCAACTATGTCTACTTTACGCAACCGGGTCGCTATTCGTGTAGCGACTTGTTGCAGCAGTTCGTCACCGGCCAGATACCCCAGGCTGTCGTTAATCACTTTGAATCGATCCAAATCCAGCATCATCAACGCAAGTTGTTTGCCGTCGCGTCGCTCCACTTCGATGCTGTGTTTCAATCGCTCCAGCAGCAGACGGCGGTTAGGCAGCTTGGTCAGCGAGTCATAAAAAACCAGGTCGTGAATAGTTTCCTCCGCCTTTTTATGCTGGGAAATGTCATCAAAAGTCCCAACGTAATTGACCACATTGCCCTCAGCATTGGTCACGGCGGTAATGGTAATCCGTTCGGGATAGACATCACCGCACTTGCGTCGATTCCAGATTTCGGACTGCCAGTATCCGTCACGAACCAAGCTTTCCCACATGGTTTGATAAAACTTCGCATCCTGATAACCGGACTTGAGCAATGCAGGCGTCTGGCCGATGGCTTCTTCGGCGCTGTACCCGGTGATCCGGACAAATGCCTGATTGACCTTGAGAATAACCTGATTGGTATCAGTGATCATCATGGCCTCCTGAGTCTCGAAGGCGATAGCGGCAATACGAAGATCGGCTTCAGCCTGTTTGCGCTCGGTTATGTCGCGAATGATACCGGTGACGAACCAACCTTCAGAAGCCTCCCACTTTGCCAGCGAAAGTTCCAGCGGAAATTCGCTCCCATCCTTACGCAGCCCTGCCAATTCGACTGTCTTGTCGTTAATGTGCGACACTCCGCCCGATAACACCCGCTCCATACCGATAAGATGCGGATCACGGTATCGAGGCGGCATCAGTAAGGTCAACGGCTGACCGCTAACTTCGGTTTCCGTATAACCAAAGATAGTCTCAGCGCCCCGGTTCCAGCCGGTAATATTTCCCGCACTATTGGTTGTAATAATGGCATCGCTGGCGGAATAGGTCACCGCCCGGTATCGCGCCTCGCGCTCCAGCACCTTCTGCTCGGCCTTCTTGCGCTCATTGATGTCATATAACACAACCAGATGAACGCTCCCCAATGACTGCTTGATGGACGAGGCATTCGCCAGCACGGTTTTAGTCGATCCGCTATGACACCGTATATTGAGCTCTACAGGATTGAATTGACTGTCATCATGCAACACTGTTTCCAGCGTTGTTTGCCAGGTAGCCGCCATCCATTCCCGGTATTCCGGGTCCGGGCTTGCCTTTGCCCACCAATCAGTCAGGGTTGGAATATCCTCCAACGTGTAACCGAAGGTTTGAATAAACGCAGGATTCAGGAAGGTGATGTTTTGCTGGTCATCATTCAGCACCATAGGGACCGGAGAAGCATCAATGATTGAGCGCAGCCTTGTTTCGCTGGCCTTGTCTTCAAGGCGAGCCGCAAGCAGCGCATTAAAACCATCGGCCATTTCGTTGAAGCTGTCGCCAACCTGACGAAGTTCGTCGCGCGTACCCAGATTAATACGTTCGCGCATATCGCCACCGGCGAACACGCGCGCCGAACGGGTAAGCGACTGAATACTGCCGATCATGGCGTAATAAATACCTATCAGAAAATAATGCACCACCAGTAACAACAGGACGGCAATACCGATACTAACGTGCAATTTATTTTTTGTATGTTGAATGCGCTCAGTAATCAACGCTTCCGTCTTTGGCAGCAAGGTCTGATCCATCTGCCGATAACCTTTGTCGATAGCTGCCGTGGCCATCTTAAAGAAGTCTTCAGGACTCGTGACAAAATGCTCGGTGATAATATCCGACTGCACAAGATCGACAATCTGACGCGCCGAATCGACTATATCTTCGGTTGCGGCCAGTAACGGATTTTGTATTTCAGGATTGAATTGACCGGTCTTCTCAAGATTGATCGCAAGAAACTTAAGCGCGTGACGAAGTTCGGCAATCAGGGCAATCATCTCGGCTTGCTGATAGGCCGAGATTTGCTTTTGGGTCAAAATACCGGTGCCGAAGGCGCGTATCCGTCCGAGCCTCTCAAGTGCCAGCGGCAGTTTATTGATGGTCGTATCGATCAAGTAAAACGCATCGACATCCGAGTCAAAGGTCAGCGCATAGTCATCAGCGACGCGCACCTCAAATACCAGCATCCGGTCGATCAAGTCGGTATGTGTGCTGAAGTTTTCGTCCACCGTCCAGTGAGACCAACCTTTTTGTAAACTATTCCAATCGGCTTTAAGGCGCACCCAGTCTTCGCTTAAAACCAGGCCGGTAGATAGCCTCCGTTCTATCGCGTCAAAAGCCGCAGCTGTTTCAATTTCCTTGGTATCGCATTGATTGCGCATCGCTTCATTGCCGCCGAGAACGCCTGTCGACAACCCACGGTGCTGTTGCATAAATTGCACGCCGCTGGAAATGGGCTTGATCAATTCAAGACCTTCCAATTGTCGCTGCGAGGTACGGGCAACCTGATTAAGACTCGCGTAAAGACTGTACACGACCACGGTAATCGCGACGAGATATATCAGCCCCAGCACCATGAATTTTCTGGTGTAATCCAGCCGGTTCATCAGGGCAATAGCAGGGGAAAACAGCTTATTCATTGTTCTTTATTTCCTTAATTCACGACATCTGAACATGATATGGCGGCAAAAAGCCAAATCCATTGTAAACATGGGACTGATGACACATTCTTCCTGATCGAACATCCCGTTACTGTTTTAAATTGAGTCGGTGAGCAAATATTTTTATCGAGCGCTTACGCAGGATAACGATGCCCGATTCTAACTGAAACGCTTAGTTTCCTCCAGCACAGATAACTCCGTCATGGTATTAATGTTGCTGAATATTTCCGTTTCGTTACTAAAATCCACCCGAACCAAGTTCTGCTGAGCCAGCCAAACCTCGACTTTACGTTGACCATCCGCTAAATACTCTTGCAGGCTGGTTTGCAATGCGGTCTTTATCGCCAAGAAAACCGGATGCAACCTTGTTCCATCAAAAGCGACGGCAACATCAGCATTATGTTCCGCACGGGTTAATAACAGTTTCTGTAGGTGTTCCGTTTTAATTAACGGCGAATCACAAGGAATGACCACCAAGACATCGGCATCGGCATGAATCATTGCAGTTAATATGCCCGCCAAAGGACCGTCAAAACTGTCGGTTTGATCGCTAATAACCGGCCAGCCGAATTGCCGGTATTGATCAATATTCCGATTGGCATTTATAAACACACCGTCCACAACGGGAGCCAGCGCGGCAATGGCGTAACTGACCATCGGGCGGCCATTAAAGTTCACCAGGCCTTTATCCTGATTATTCATGCGCCGGGCACGGCCTCCGGCAAGAATCACGCCTGCTACTTTTGTTTGACTGTTCATAATGGTAAGCTTTGAATATCGTGGGTAATGGTCAAAATCGTTCAACCGAACGGCTATTCTCGCAAGCCTGTTGTTTATTGCAAGCTACGCAACCTTTTTCACTTTACTGACTTATGGGAATAAAAAATCATCAATGAAAATTAAATACACACCCGCCATTCTCGGTTTTGCGTTAGTTGTCGTTATTTCAGGCTGCGCCACGGCGCCGGAAAAACCGGTTGAACAAGCCGAGCCTGCACCGTTTGTCAGCGACTACCCTACCCGCGACCGCGTTGAATATGTTTTAAATTGCGTTGCACAACATGGAGGCCTGACTTATATCACCCAATATGCCTGCGGCTGTAAAATCGACAAAATAGCTGAAAAACTGAACTTCGCCGAATACGAAGCCGCGAAAACCTTTACCTATTTAACCAAAGGTCAAACCGGCGATGCCGCGGCGGCCATGCGCGATCCGGCTCAATCCAAAGATTTGAGAAAACGGCTTAAAGAAGCTGAACAATATGCGGAAAAAACCTGCTTTGTGAAATAGAAAGACTCGCTTTACGACGGCATGGACAGATTTTTTTACTCCATGCGAAATCTGCATAGCGGTTGTGCCGAGACGATAAAAAGGGTGACCTCGGTCACCCTTAAATTATATTCCGCAAAAAACCTATCAAAAAATATCATCAATATGAGTCTATGCGTGAACAGTGCATTGCTTAAAAACGGATAAATCTTTTTAACGTACTGTGTTTAAAAAATATCCATTATAAATAGAGACATAACCGATACTTTCAAAACACTTATATTTTTGTCTATTTTATAGCATTTTTACACCCAAAATATCTTGTGCTATGCTACCCGGCACACTTAAATATGCAACAGTCAGGAACAGCCGTTGTTTTAATCAGGATGGATTCTCCATATTGAGACGACCATGACAGAATCAGGCTCCACGCAATCAACCGTGCAAGAAATAATCGCCGCACTCAAAGACAAGCCCGGCGCACTTTTACCTATTCTGCATGGCATACAAGATGCTATGGGATATATCCCTGCCGAAAGCGTTCCCGACATTGCAACGGCTCTTAGCCTGTCTCGTGCCGAAGTACACGGCGTCATCAGCTTTTACCACTATTTCAGGGACACACCGCCGGGCACACAAACCATTCACCTTTGCCGGGCGGAATCCTGCCAATCGATGGGCGGAAGAAAACTGGAAGAGCATGTCAAAAGCAAGCTCGGTATTGATTTCCATGAAACGACCGCAGACGGCAAATTCTCCCTTGAGCCTGTTTACTGCTTGGGTAATTGCGCCTGTTCACCGGCCATGCAAATCGGCAAGGAGATTTACGGTCGCGTGTCAGCGGACAGTTTTGATGCGATCATCAACAATACAGAGGCATCAGCATGAGTATCACTATTTATGTGCCATGCGATTCCAGCGCCGTTTCATTGGGTGCAGATCGCGTTGCTACAGCTATCGCTCAGGAAGCGGCAAAACGCGGCCTTGATATTAATCTGATCCGCAACGGTTCAAGAGGCATGTACTGGCTGGAACCGTTGGTTGAAGTGGCAACCGCTAAAGGACGCATAGCCTATGGACCTGTTCAGCCCGGCGACGTATCCGGCTTGTTCGATGCAGGTTTTACGGAAGGCGGCGCGCATACTTTAGGTTTGGGCCTAACTGAAGAACTTGATTACTTCAAAAAACAGCAACGCCTGACCTTTGCCCGCATCGGCAAAACCGATCCCGCCAGCTTGACTGACTATATCGACAATGACGGCTATCGCGGCTTGAAAAATGCGCTAGCCATGACCCAGGAGCAAATCGTCCAAGCGGTAACCGACTCAGGTTTACGCGGCCGCGGCGGCGCTGCCTTTCCAACCGGCATTAAATGGAAGACGGTGCTCAACACCGCATCGCTGCAAAAATACATTATCTGTAATGCCGACGAAGGCGATTCCGGCACATTTTCCGACCGCATGGTCATGGAAGGCGATCCGTTCGTATTGATCGAAGGCATGACGATTGCAGGTTTGGCGGTCGACGCCACACAAGGCTATATCTATCTGCGCATAGAATATCCTCACGCGTTCGAAGTTCTCAATGCCGCCATTGCAACCGCTTACCAAGCCGGTTACCTGGGCGACGACATTCAGGGCAGCGGAAAAACCTTTAACCTGGAAGTCAGACTGGGCGCAGGCGCTTATGTCTGCGGCGAAGAAACGTCATTAATGGAAAGCCTGGAAGGCAAACGCGGACTGGTGCGCTTTAAACCGCCCTTGCCTGCCATCAGCGGCTTGTTCGGCCAGCCCACTGTCGTCAACAACGTTATTTCCCTGGCTTCAGTGCCGGTCATCCTGGACAAAGGCGGCGATTATTACCGCGATTTCGGCATGGGACGCTCGCGCGGCACCCTGCCGGTGCAATTGGCCGGCAATATCAAGCGTCCCGGCTTAGTCGAACTGGGCTTTGGCTTGACCTTGCGCGAATTGCTTTATGATTTCGGCGGCGGCGCAGCTTCCGGCAGACCGATTCGGGCCGTTCAGGTAGGCGGCCCGCTCGGCGCTTATCTGCCCGAATCGCAATTCGATACCCCTCTGGATTACGAAGCCTTTGCCGCCATCTGGGCGGTAGTGGGACATGGCGGCATTGTCGTTTTTGATGACACGGTCAATATGGCCGAAATGGCGCGCTATAGCATGGAATTTTGTAAAATTGAATCTTGCGGCAAATGCACACCTTGCCGCATTGGCTCCACCCGTGGCGTAGAAGTCATGGACGACATTATTAATGGTCGCAACCTCGATAAAAACATCCCCTTGTTACGTGATCTTTGCGACACCTTACTCAACGGCTCCCTCTGTGCATTAGGCGGTATGACGCCCTACCCTGTACTGAGCGCTTTAAATCATTTCCCCGAAGATTTCGGGATAAATGCAAAAGCTACTGCCGCCTGATAATGATTTAGAGGATATTACAATGTCGATCAATAAAGAAAAAGATTTTGGCACACCAGCCAGCACCAGCGATAACTTAGTCACACTGGAAATTGATGGTTTTCAGGTAACGGCACCGGCAGGAACTTCAGTCATGCGAGCGGCAGCAAGCATCGGCATTGAAATTCCCAAATTATGCGCAACCGACAGCATAGAACCTTTCGGTTCCTGTCGGCTTTGCGTGGTGCAAATAGAAGGCGGCAGAGGCATGCCCGCTTCATGCACGACGCCGGTCGCTGAAGGTTTAAAAATCGTCACCCAGAATAAAAAACTGGCCGACGTGCGTCGCGGCATCATGGAACTGTATATTTCCGATCATCCGCTGGACTGTTTGACCTGTTCGGCCAATGGCGATTGCGAACTGCAAGACATGGCAGGCGTCGTCGGTTTGCGCGAAGTGCGTTACAACCCGATTGAAACACACCTGAACGCCGAAAAAGACCACAGCAACCCCTACTTCAGTTTCGATCCCAGTAAATGTATCGTTTGCTCGCGTTGCGTACGGGCCTGCGAAGAAACCCAAGGCACCTTTGCGTTAACCATTGACGGTCGCGGTTTTGATTCCAAGGTATCGCCCAGCCAGAACCAGCCGTTCATGGATTCGGAATGCGTATCCTGCGGCGCTTGCGTACAAGCCTGCCCAACCGCAACCCTGATGGAAAAATCGGTCATCGACAACGGCCAGCCGGAACATGCGATCGTGACAACCTGCGCTTATTGCGGCGTCGGCTGTTCATTCAGGGCGGAAATGAAAGGCGAACAAGTCATCCGCATGGTGCCGCATAAAGACGGCAAAGCCAACCACGGCCATTCCTGCGTAAAGGGCCGCTTTGCATTCGGTTACGCCACGCACAAAGACCGCATCACCAAGCCGATGATCCGCGCCAGCATTAAAGATGCATGGCGGGAAGTCAGCTGGGAAGAAGCCATTAATCATGCCGCGTCGGAATTAAAACGCATCCAGGCAAAATACGGCAAAGACTCGATCGGCGGCATCACTTCTTCTCGTTGCACCAACGAAGAAGTCTACATCATGCAAAAACTGATTCGCGCCGGTTTCGGCAATAATAATGTCGATACCTGCGCTCGTGTTTGCCATTCGCCTACCGGTTACGGATTGAAACAAACCTTTGGTGAGTCATCCGGCACCCAGGATTTTGACTCGGTCATGAAAGCCGATGTCATTATGGTGATCGGCGCGAATCCTACCGACGGGCATCCCGTATTCGGTTCGCAAATGAAAAAACGCCTGCGTCAGGGCGCAAAGCTGATCGTGATTGATCCGCGCGAAATCGACCTGATCAAATCGCCGCACGTCAAAGCCAGCCATCATTTAAAGTTGCGCCCCAGCACTAATGTCGCTTTGATCAATGCGCTCGGGCATGTCGTTGTTACCGAAAACCTGCTTGACGAAGCCTTTGTTAATGAGCGTTGCGATGTAGCCTCTTTCGCCAAATGGAAAACCTTTGTTGCGCAGGAACATAATTCGCCGGAAGCTTCCGAGTCCATTACCGGCGTTCCGGCAGCCGAGCTTAGAGCCGCCGCACGGCTTTACGCCACGGCTGACAATGCCGCTATTTACTATGGTTTAGGCGTAACGGAACACAGCCAAGGTTCCACCATGGTCATCGGCATTGCCAATCTGGCCATGGCGACCGGCAACCTGGGTCATGACGGTGTCGGCGTGAATCCGTTACGCGGGCAAAATAACGTACAAGGTTCTTGCGACATGGGTTCATTTCCGCATGAGTTCCCCGGTTATCGCCATGTATCCGATCCTGTAACGCACCAGCTGTTTGAAAATGCATGGCAGGCCGAACTCAGCGCCGAACCGGGCCTGCGTATTCCCAACATGTTCGAGGCAGCGCTAGACAAAAGCTTTATGGGTCTGTACTGCGAAGGCGAGGACATTGCCCAATCCGATCCGGATATTAAACACGTTCATGCCGCATTACGGGCCATGGAATGCGTGATCGTTCAGGATATATTCCTCAACGAAACCGCTAAGTTTGCCCATGTTTTCCTCCCAGGCTCATCCTTTCTGGAAAAGAACGGCACCTTTACCAATGCCGAACGGCGTATTTCACCGGTGCGCAAAGTCATGTCGCCGTTAGCCGGCTATCAGGATTGGGAAGTTACCCAGATGCTGGCCAACGCGATGGGTTACCCGATGAATTACAGCCATCCGTCAGAAATCATGGATGAAATTGCGCGGCTGACGCCCAGCTTTTCCGGCGTCAGCTATGAAAAGATCGACCGCCTCGGCAGTGTGCAATGGCCTTGTAATGACGAAGCGCCGGAAGGCACGCCGATTATGCACACCGAGCATTTCCTGCGCGATAACGGCAAGGGCTTGTTCATGCTGACCGAATTTGTCCCAACGGCAGAACGCGTAACCGGCAAATATCCGCTAATCCTGACCACCGGGCGTATTTTGTCGCAATACAATGTCGGCGCGCAAACACGCCGCACTGAAAATGTCGCGTGGCATTCGGAAGATCGTCTGGAAATTCATCCGCACGATGCCGAAGACCGTGGCGTAAAAACCGGCGACTGGGTGGGCATTAAAAGCCGTGCCGGTGAGACTGTGTTACGCGCCTTGGTAAGTGATCGTGTACAGCCAGGCGTGGTCTACACCACGTTCCATTTCCCCGAGTCCGGCGCCAACGTGATCACGACCGACAACTCCGATTGGGCGACCAACTGTCCGGAATACAAGGTGACGGCCGTGCAGATCACCAAAGTCAGCCAGCCTTCGGAATGGCAACAGGAATACCACGCATTTTCAGAAAAACAACTCGATCTTCTGGAGCAGGGAATAAGCCATGACTAACGGCAGTGCCGCTACGCTGCCGTTATCATTAGAATTAGGCTGGCCCAGCTATCAACAAACCACCGTTGATCGCTGGCGAGGTGAGCAGTATTCTCAGGTACAAGACTATATTGCCGAAGAAGTGCCCATTTCCCTGATTTACAACGGGGTGCCGCATGTCGTCATGCTGGCAACCCCGACCAATCTTGAAGAATTTGCGCTGGGTTTCAGCATTACCGAAGGCATTATTAAAAGCCCGAAAGAGTTGTTATCGGCTCGGGTTTATAACCGATCAAACGGCATTGAAGTCCAGATAAAAATTCCGGAGCAACGTTTTCAATGCCTGTCCGATAAAGGCCGCAATTTAACCGGACGCACCGGTTGCGGTCTATGCGGAGCAAGTACCTTAAAACAAGCCATCCGCCAACCCAACCCGGTTAACGGTGGCTTAACCCTGTCTGCTGCCGAGTTGCGTTCCGCTTTAACCGACATCAAACAGCACCAGAAACTAAATCAATTAACCGGTGCCGTTCATGCAGCCGCTTGGGCCGTCCCCGGCCAAGGCATTTTAGACATCAGGGAAGATGTAGGACGGCATAACGCGCTGGATAAATTGATCGGTTTTTTATTGCGCACCGGCAAAGATTTATCCGCCGGTTTTGTCATCGTTACCAGCCGCGCCAGCTATGAAATGGTACAAAAAACCGCATGGGTCGGCATTACGCTACTTGCGGCCATTTCAGCACCTACCGGATTAGCCATACGCCTGGCTAATGAGGCCGGTCTCACCTTAATCGGTTTTGCCCGTGATGATCAGCATGTGATTTATACCCATCCGCAACGCTTAACCCATAGCAACTATCTGTGTGATTAATAATGAAAATAGAACGACTCGTCAAAATGGCCAACGATATAGGTAATTTCTTTAACTCGGAAACCGACAAAGAAATTGCAGCGGAAGGCATAAAAAATCACATTTTAAGATCATGGGACCCAAGGATGCGTAAAGCGATTATCGCCTATTGCCAGGAAGACGGTTCTGAATTAAGCGGCTTGGTTAAAGCGGCCATCACCAAGCTTGCTGCTTAAAAATACTATCTTCATAGACATCAACTTAAACATATTGATTCATTCACCACGAAGACACGAAGAATACGAAGTTTTTCTTCGTGTCCATATGCCTTAAGTTGATGCCTATCCCCCCGAATTTATAACTACAGCAATACCGTTACGGACGGCGTGCGCAACTGAACCGTTCTCCCCAATAACGATTTTTGAGACTGGAGACCAGCACCTTCCCGGTGCGCTGGCTAGGCGCGTGAACAAACTCATCATTACTGACATAAATACCGACATGGGAGAACGGCTTGCCGTTGGTATTAAAAAAACCAAATCACCGGAATGAAGATCATTTTTCGGGACTTGCGTCAGCGACTGGGCCATCCCCTGAACCGTACGCGGTAACGATATACCCTGCCGCTCGTAAACATGTTTAACAAATCCGCTGCAATCGAAACCTTCCTCGGGCGAACTTTTACCGTAATGATAAGGCACACCCTGCAAGCTCAGCGCATAACTGACCATTGGCGAATAATTCGCAGTGGGCCTGGTTTCCGGGACGCTGGCGCAACCGGAAAACAAAACGATCGCAGTGAGTAAAACACCTCGGATAAAAAAACAGCTATAGTGTTTAGTGTCGAACGTGTTCACAAATTCATAACCTATTTAATAGACCCAGTAGAAATTCCTTATAAGGATAGGCCATTGCAAGTTAAATGGCTAGACGTCCGCGGACATCACGACAGTAATCAAGAATTGATCATCAGTCGCTCCGACCGAACAATCGGCAATGCTCCGCGCCAGTGAATCGCAAAACCTGCAATGGCATTAAATTGACAGTACCGTTGCTTCATTTCGACTATTAGCAACCAAACACTCACCAGCTTCAAATAACCGAATTCGCGCCTACATAAGCGGAAAGCCGTTACATAGATCGGCTAAAGATACAATCATCCTCGCACCAAACCCTGCGTACGGATAGAATAGGCAGTTTTCACCCCAGCCATTGAGATAGCTTTCATGAAATTGAGTACCCTTCTTGTTATCAGCCTGTGCCTGTTTGCCTCATGCAACAGTTATGCTGCGGAAAAAACGGTTATTCGCATCGGCGTTCAGGCTTCGGGCACCGTCGATTGGGAATTGTCGGCTTTTCAGGAAAATCCGCAGACTGATTTTCAACTGGAAATACAGCATTTAGCCAATGCGGAAGCCGGCAAGATTGCGCTACAGTCCGGCGCTGTCGATATGATTGTGTCTGACTGGATCTGGGTTTCCAGCCTGCGCGCCACCGGTTCCGATTTTACTTTTTATCCCTATTCGGATACCTCGGGCGCTCTGGTTGTAGCAGAAAACAGTCCTATCCATTCCATAAAAGATCTCAACGGCAAACGCTTGGGGATTGCCGGGGGCGAACTGGACAAAAACTGGCTGTTGCTACAGGCTTTGGCACAGCAAGAACAACTGGACCTGAATGCTTCGGTGGAAAAAGTCTTCGGGGCACCCCCGCTGATCAACGAGCAAATCAAGCAAAACCGCGTCGATGCGGCCCTCACCTATTGGCATTTTGCCGCCAGGCTTGAGGCTCAAGGCTATCGCCAGATAATTGACGGCAGAGGCATCTTAAAAGGTTTAGGCATTCAAGAGGCTGTTCCCAGCCTGGGTTATGTTTTTAAAGAAAGTTGGGCAAACAGCCACAAACAAGCGCTTAACAATTTCTTCAAGGCCAGTAAGCAAGCCAAAAACCAGCTGTGTACATCGGATGCGGCTTGGCAAAAAATAATCCCTTTGACCAAGGTAGATGATTTACCCACCCAATCCAAACTTCGCCAGCGTTATTGCGAGGGTAATATTGAGCATTGGGGAAAGCAGGAGCAACAAGCGGCCGGGCGCATTTATGCGATACTCCATACCCTGAGCAACAAGCAGTTAACCGGCAATGCCGATGCCCTGCAACCCGGTACATTCTGGTCAGCTGAATAACAAAGATTCGTTTTGATTAATCTTAAGCGTTTTTTATCGACCTTGTCATTGCTGGTTTTTTAGGCATATGGCAAGGTTTGGCTGTTTATTTAAACAGCAACACCTTGCCGACTCCCGAGGCGGTAGCCAAGGTTTTTTGGCTGGGCTGTGTGTCGGGGCAACTGCCTTTTCACCTCGGCGTTACCTTGCTCCGGCTGGTGGTCAGTTTTAGCGTTGCGATGCTGCTGGGCTGCGCGATCGGCATCGTGCTGGGGCGCAATAAAAAGCTCGATGCGTTCTTCGACAACTGGCTGGTGATTTTCTTGAATATCCCGGCGCTGGTCACCATCATCCTGTGCTATGTCTGGTTCGGCCTGGTCGAATCGGCGGCGATACTCGCCGTGGTTATCAACAAACTGCCCAATGTCATTGTCACCATCCGCGAAGGCACGCGTGCGTTGGATCAGGATTTACTGGACATGGCGCGCTGTTACCATTTCGGCAAGCGTAAAACCCTGGTTCATGTGATCTGGCCGCAACTGCATCCGTTTGTGATGGGCGCAACTCGCTCGGGCCTGGCCTTGATCTGGAAAATCATTCTGGTGGTTGAGCTATTAGGCCGCAGCAACGGCATGGGTTATCAACTGCATTTGTTCTTTCAACTGTTCGATGTCGCAAGTATTCTGGCTTATACCGTCGCTTTTGTTGCCGTCATTCAGCTGATAGAACTGCTGATTTTAAAACCGCTGGATAAAAAAGCCTTGCGGTGGCGCAGATGACCGACATCCAAATCAATATCAACAACAAAACCTATCCGACAGCGACGCAGCCAAGTATCGCCAACCTTCAGCTGTCGCTGAATTCGAATGAATTTATTTGCCTGGTCGGTCCGTCCGGCTGCGGCAAAACTACGCTGTTAAATATTATTGCCGGTTTGGATAATGACTACGACGGCGAAATTCTAGTCGGACAGCAACACACGCATCCCAAGATCGGCTACATTTTCCAGAATCCGCGCCTGCTGCCTTGGCGGACGGTTAGAGAAAATATTGAGCTGGTACTGGGTGAGCATCAGTCGCCCGATGTTATTGATGCCTTGCTTGAGGTCATGCAATTAACGCAAGCGCAACATGTTTATCCTGAACGGCTGTCATTAGGCATGAGCCGCCGAGTCTCCATCATCCGGGCGTTTGCCATCGATCCTGAGGTGTTGCTGATGGATGAGCCGTTTGTGTCGCTGGATGCCCCGACCGCAAGGCAAGTCAGGGAACTGTTAGTTAAACTGTGGCAACAACGTCCGCACACGGTTTTATTTGTCACCCATGATCTGCGCGAGGCCATTGCGCTGGCCGACCGGCTGATATTTTTGTCGGCATCGCCGATGCAGGCCGTTAGCGAAATCATTGTACCTATCGCTCGAAGCGAGCGCGGAAACGAGTTGGCTATTGAATCATTCAGACAACAGTTGTTGCAAAATCATCCCGAAATTAAACAGCTTTTGTGACCGCTTTTTAGCTCGGAAAACAGTTGCGGATTCGCCCAAAATGCCCGATACTCTTGGGCCGTCAAGCCTTGTTATAGGGGATTCACGTCAGGCTATCCTGCCGATTTGTCCAGCGGGGCTTGCTGCACAAACTACCCAAGGTTACTATCATATGAAAAAAATAATTATCTTAGGATTGACGACTGCCGTTATTGCATTAGCTTCGTTTACTGCGTCGGCCGGCAGTGATGCCCAATACCCTGCTGCAAATTTTCAGCCTAAAGTCGTTTATATCGACAAAGAGGCAGTCAAATCTTCACCCAAATGTCCGGACCAAAAGCCCGCAGAAAAGGCAACCGAGTTCGACCCTAAATATCCGGCCGCCAACTTTACCCCCAAAGTCATTTATCCATAACCCGGCTTTTTAAAAGGTGAGCCTTAAACCGGGTTCACCTTTTACCGACACCGACCTGCCCCGGATTTCAGGCAAAAAAAAGGGGCTGATATGCAATCAATCCCCGCTTTAAAGTCTCAATACTGATTGGACGCAATCCCTACCTTAGAGATAATTAAACAACGATAATCCTTTTACCTTGGAAAAAGCCTGTTGAGCAGCTTGTAAAGCAGTAGTTTGCATTTGAAACTTGCTGTATGCATCGGCGTAGTCAAGATCTTGAGCCTGCGAAAGCGTAGTCTTGGTGTCTAATATAAATTTCTCATTTTGAGTTTCTTGATCACTCAACGCGTTCAACCTCCCTCCGACACTGGTTCTCGCCTCCAAAACACTATTCTTGGCCGCATCAAGATCGCTTAAAACATCGGTAAGTTGGCCTTGCAAGGCCTGTGCAACAGCCCCTGTCTTGTTTTGCCCGTTAGTAAAACCGGCATCCGTTAAAAATGTACCTGAAGTATTATTAATTTGTATGCTGGAGGCGGCGCCTGTGGCTACTGAAACAAACTCGACTCTATTACCATTGCTCCGTGCTTGAATAGCGCCGCTAAAACCGCCTGCCCCAAGTTGCGTATTAATCTCGGTGACAAGACTATCCACGCCTGCAAACGTTTTGCCCGTCAAGTCTATTGGCGCTGTAACAGGGCCATTGGCAACCAAATCGAATTTAGTTGTAGCCGCTGTATAATCCAAGCCATATCGTAAAAACCTGTCGCCGGTAATTTCAGCGGGGGTAGCATTGAAAGTGGAGCTCAACCCGTCAGACAACGCCTTTAAGATATTAAAAATGCTACGGTTACCATTCTCGTCAGCCGCCGGACTGCTCGATTTTACATTCTCAAATACATTGACGCCCAAGTCGCCATCGGCAACCTGCCTTGTAGGACCGATTTGCAAAGCCCTCTGCTCCGGACCGCCTTGATAAACATAGTTGCCGGTTGTAGCGTTTTTCGTAAAAGCGGGGACATTCGAAAGATCGCCTGAAAAAATAAACTCGCCATTGGCATTTTGGGTATTTGCTACGCCAGCCAATTGTTGAATCAACTGATCCACTTCAGTCTTGATCCCCAGCCTGTCATTGCTATTTAAAGTGTCGTTCATAGCTTGAATAGTCAGGTCTCTGGCGCGATCTAATATGCCGCCTGAAGTTGCCAACGCAGACTCCTCAATATTCAAGCGTCCTCGCGTAGTAGCAATATTACTTTGGTACTGATTTGTTTTGGTAATCGTTTTATCTAAATCCAGTATCCTTGCCGCCGCCCCGGGGTCGTCCGCAGGCACCGACACTTTAACTCCGGTGCTTAATTGTTGTTGCAGATTAGCCAATTTGCTTTGCTGATTGGCCATCGCGGTAATGCTAAGCTGTTGTGCCCAAGCTGTTGAAATTCTCATCGCTATCGCTCCTATCTAACTGCGCCTAACAAAGTATCAAATAAGGATCTGGCCACCGAAATCGACTGCGCCGATGCCTGATAAGCTTGTTGAAACTTTATTAAGTTAGCGGCTTCTTCATCCAAATTCACACCTGCCAGACTCTCTCTGGCTCCCTTTGCCTGATTTAATAACGTCTCTTGTGCTGAAGAACTGAGGTTAGCAGCCCGCGTTAAGGCTCCGACACCGGAAACAATTTGAGCATAGGCATCACTAAATGAGGCGCTTCCTCCTACCATGGTCAATTTATCCTTAAGATTTGCTAGCTGCAATGCGTTTCTATTATCGCCGGGCATCGGACCGTTGATAGTGACGTAGACGGGATTACCCAAGGCGTCTACAACCGGGTTATTTGATGCATCAAGCTTTTGTACCGGCAAATTAGTCACGGGATCGACTTCAATATTAGTGGCTGCCGCAATTTTTTTCGGTCGG
>scf_100011_pt521 | contig 21615 bp, 17 predicted proteins | sample Micenr1anaerobic_FD_49594 | JGI IMG/M metagenome (IMG submission 49594) | reverse complement strand
ATTGTAAGCTATAACGTCGATAATATGCGGCAAAAGCTGACGAAACTGTCATTTTCAGTATTTGCGTAGTGTTGTCGGCGGTTCGATTGGAAGCAAGAGAAAGCGCTTGCCGCCTCGAAAAATATTCATTAATTAAGATACTTAACTTATGCAACTAGACTTTCAATCCCCTGAATTTATTGCGAACCCTTATCCAGTTTATGCCAGATTACGCGAACAAGCGCCAGTCTACCAGTTAGAACCGGGTGCTTGGTTAATAACCCGTTACCACGATGTCGAATATCTATTGAAGAATCCTCGTTTAAATAAAGATATTCCTTCTATGTTCAATCAACGCTATGGGCGAGATATGAGCGATGAGCCTGTTTATCGTTTTCATAATAATTTCTGGGCAATGATGAATACGCCTAGTCGGCGCAAGCTGATCGTCAAAGCGCTTAATACAGGTAAAATTAGTGAGTTACGTAAGCTTGTGCAAAAAAGCGCAGAGCAGTTGGTGGACAAATGGATCGGTTGCGAACAGGCCGATTTAATGAATGTTTTTGCTTATCCGCTACCTATACAGGTCACTTGCAATATGCTCAATATCGAGCTGGAACAGAGTCTTGATTTTTTGGCGGAAATTAAACTCATTCTAAAACCTGCTGAACCTAATCTGCTTACTGAGGCGGAACTCGATATCTCCAATGCGGCAGCATTACGGTTGGATAGATTTTTCCGGGAAATTTGTCAGCAAAGACGCAAAGAGCCCGGTGAAGATTTGGTTTCGCAGTTATTGGCGGCCGAGGAAGATGGTGAGCGTTTAAGTGACGACGACGTTATCTGCAATCTTATTATGTTGTTTGTGTCAGGATACGGAACTACCGCCAACGCAGTTGTGTAATATTTTACGGCTGTTGTTTATTTACCCTGATCAACGAGAATTGCTAATTGCTAAGCCGGAGCTTCTATCCTCTGCTGTAGAAGAAGGCTTGCGTTTTAATTCTTCGGGACCACTTACCTTTCGCACTGCTATGGAGTCGTTCGAATTTAATGGTGTTCAAATTGCATCCGGGGACGCTATTTATCTAGCCCTTGATTCGGCAAACCATGATCCGGAAGTGTTCGACGAACCCGATCGTTTTTGGATTGAGAGGCCAGCCCTTAAAAAATCACTCGCTTTCGGTCATGGCAGCCATTATTGCCTGGGAGCTAAGCTGGGAACCATGGAAGTAGAAGTCGCACTGGAAACCTTATTTCGCCGGTTACCGAATTTGACTATCGACAATGTAGAGCAACTAAAGTGGGAACCGACTTGGGTGCTTAGAGGCCTGGAATCTTTACCTGCAAGATGGTAGAAATAATATCTTCTATGAAAGGTAAGGGGTATCATCGGGTTGGCTTGCAGAGAGATCTATATTGAAAGTGTGAGTTTGGCACAAGGATGATTTTTTAGACTTCTACCTTTAGACAAAGAAGGTGACATGAATAAAACACCTTACCCCGATGACTGGCCTGATATAGATACCAAGCTCTACAACAGGTCGGTCAAGTTGTTTAACGCCGTCAAAAACATGCTGAGCGTCAAGCTTGATCTGCACGCCGATCCACAGGTTTTGGAAGGCGACATCTTTTTATTCAATCATTTTTCCCGGTTTGAAACGTTCATACCGCAGTTTCTTATTTACGAGAAAACCGGGGCTTACAGTTGTTCCATTGCCTCTGCGGAATTCTTTCAAGAAGACAATGTACTGTCGCGGTATTTAAAACACGTTGGTGTTTTTCCTCACAACCATGCCCGACTGTTTGCGTTGCTGGCAGGGCATATTCTGCGCGGTCGTAAAGTCATTATTTTTCCTGAAGGCGGCATGGTAAAAGACCGGCGGGTTATCGACAAGCGCGGTCATTACAGCATTTACTCACGGGTCACCGGCAACCGGCGCAAATTGCACACCGGACCCGCTGTTTTGGCGCAGGGCTTGGAAACCTTTAAAGCGGCTATCCGTCACGCCCATAGTCAAAACGATGTTGCGCTGCTTCGGCAATGGAAAGATGCTTTGCAAATCGACAGTATCGATCAGCTGATAGCCGTAGCGAATAAACCGACGCTGATGGTTCCTGCCAATATTACTTTTTATCCGATTCGTTCCTCTGAAAACCTGTTGTTTAAAAGCGTTGAGCTGTTTTCTAATGGCCTGAGTTTGCGGCAGTCCGAGGAATTGCTGATTGAAGGCAATATTATGCTCAAGAATACCGATATGGATATACGCATGGGCAACCCTGTCGATCCTTGTGGGGCCTGGGGTTGGCGAACCCGTTATCTGATGAACAAGGTTATTCCGGAAATTAACACGATAGACGATGTTTTTACGCTGAATTCCAGGCCTAAAAACTGGAGGCAACGTTTACTGGGATCGTATTTTATAAAAAATGCCCAATGTTCCCGCGATCGATACATGGAAGGCATTTATGCCAATGTCACCATCAATTTAAGCCATCTGGCGGCAACGCTGATCATGCATTACGTCGGTCAGGGACGGATGTATATCGAGAAAGACAAGTTTTACAGCATTTTGTATATTGCCATCAAACACTTGCAAAACAACACGGTGATTCATCTGCACCGAAGCCTGCTTAATCCCGATGATTACAGCGACCTGTTTAAGGCGGCTAACAAGCGTTTCGATTATTTCATGTGCGTCGCAAAAGACGCCGGTCTGATCAAGGAGGATGAAAATTACTACCGGTTTTTGCCCAAACTTTGTGTCGAATCCGACTTTGATACCATCCGCCTGGAAAATCCGATTGCCGTTTACAACAACGAAGCCGCGCCTCAGCATACCGTTCGCGATACCTTGATTGATGCGATAGGCGAATGCTCAAATGCCGATAAAGACAAATTGGCCGCCTGGCATTTTGAAGATGAATGCCGCACTCTGGCATGGGAAAAGCAGGCTTACTCTAAACCGTTGTTTGGCGACATCAGCTATGAAGAAGCGGCGGTTGCCGATCCTTCGCCTTTTTTCATCCAGCCGGAACTTGCCAACGGCTTCGGCGTTTTGCTGGTTCACGGATTGCTCGCCAGCCCCGCTGAATTAAGAGCTTATGGTGAATACCTGGTTAAACAAGGTTACACGGTATTGGGTGTTCGGCTGAAAGGCCACGGCACATCGCCTTATGCGTTGCGCGACCAGAGCTGGGAAGATTGGTATAGTTGCGTGCAACGGGGTTTCAATATACTCAAGGTGCATTGCCCGCGTATTCTTGTTGCCGGGTTTTCCACGGGCGGCGCATTGGCGTTAAAACTGGCCACTGAACACTACCCTGAAATGATCGGCGTTATTGCCGTTTCGGTGCCGTTAAAATTCGTTAATCCGGCTTTTATGCTGGTGCCGTTACTGCATGGCACCAACAAGCTGGTCGCTTGGGTTTCGGCTTTTGAAGGCGTAAAGCCGTTTATTGATAACGAACCGGAACACCCCGGCATTAACTATCGCAATACGCCGGTCAGGGCGCTTTATGAGCTGAGGCTGTTAATCGCACAGCTTGATGAATTGCTGCCGCAGATTAGCCTGCCTGTGCTGATTATGTATGGTGATGAGGATCCTATTGTCTCTCCCAAAGGCGCGCCGATCCTTATGGCTAAACTCGGTTCCAAACATAAGCAAATCCACGCCATTAAATCCCAGCGCCACGGTATTTTAATGGAAAATATCGGCGGCGCTTGGCGTGTGATTGATGACTTTTTGAATGAGTTAAGCAGATGACAAGGCATTGTCCGGTAAGTTAAGGATTTTAGTGAGCGCTAGTTCCCAAGCTCCTGCTTGGGAACCAGCGTTTTTTCTTAACTTAATCGCCGTGACAGAGTCCGTGGGAACTCGGGAAGGACACGAAGTTTTTACCTTGATTTTTTCTTCGTGACCTTCGTGTCTTCGTGGTGAAAATACAAATATGGGGCAGTAAAATGAAAATATAGTTATCGCAGGATATTGCAGGTCGCCTTTCACTCCGGCGCAAAAAGGCCAATTGGCTAAAGTCAGGCCGGATGATCTTGTCGCACAGGTCATCAAAGGCTTAATCAATGATACCGGTGTTAATCCGGGAGATATTGAAGATTTAATTTTAGGCTGCGCCTTCCCGGAAGGCGAACAGGGCATGAATCTGGCGCGATTAATCGTTCATCTTGCCGAGTTGCCTATGACCATAGCCGGCACTACCATTAATCGTTTTTGCGGCTCCTCAATGCAGGCCATACATAACGCGGCAGGCGCGATTCAAATGAATGCCGGTGAGGTGTTTATCTGCGCCGGTGTTGAGTCCATGAGTCGGGTGCCGATGGGCGGCTTTAATTACCTGCCCAATCCCGGTCTTTATAAAGCCTATCCTCAAGCCTATATCGGCATGGGCGAGACGGCGGAGAATCTGGCCTTGCAATATCATATCGACCGCTTGGCCCAGGAAACTTTCGCCGTAGCCAGCCAGCAAAAAGCGGGCGCGGCCCAGCAAAACGGCTTGTTCGCCACTGAAATCATCCCGATTAAACGCGCTGACGGCGAAACCGTTCAATACGACGGCTGCATCAGGGCGGACTCCACGCTTCAGGCATTAGCCGAATTGCCACCGGCCTTCCTTAAAAACGGCAGTGTTACGGCCGGAACCTCCTCGCCGTTAACCGATGGCGCGGCCGCGGTGCTGGTGTGCAGTGAGAAATATGCAGACCTTCACGGCTTGGAAAAACTTGCCCGTATCAGGGCTATCGCAGTATCCGGTTGTGCGCCCGAAATCATGGGCATAGGACCGGTCAGCGCCACCCATAAAGCCTTGAAACGGGCTGGTTTGACCTTACAGAATATCGACATCGTTGAGCTGAACGAAGCCTTTGCCGCGCAATCTTTGGCGGTATTAAAAGAGTTGCCGATTTCGCTGGAAAAGTTGAATCTGGACGGCGGCGCGATTGCTTTAGGCCATCCGTTGGGCGCGTCCGGCGCCAGAATTACCGGTAAAGCCGCCAGCCTGCTGAAACGGGAAAACAAGCAATTTGCTCTCGCCACCCAATGCATCGGCGGCGGGCAGGGCATAGCGACTATTTTGGAGGCTATCTAATGGACATCAAAAAAGTCGCGGTGATTGGCGCGGGGGTCATGGGGGCCGGTATCGCCGCCCATATCGCCAACGCCGGTATTCCCGTCTATTTGCTGGATATCGTGCCTAAAGATGCGGATAACCGGAACAGCATTGCCGAATCAGCCATTGCCAAGCTGCTTAAAGCCGAGCCCGCCGCATTCATGCATAAGAACTATGCCCGTTTGGTGACTCCCGGCAACATTGAAGACCATCTTGACTGGGTGGGGGACGTTGACTGGGTGATTGAAGCGGTGCTTGAAAACCCGGCCATCAAGCAGGAACTTTACCGGAAACTGGATAACATCTGCCGCCCCGATACCCTGATTTCATCGAACACCTCGACATTGCCGTTGAAACTGCTGACCCGCGACATGCCGGACAGTTTCAAACAGCGTTTCATGATCACCCATTTTTTTAATCCGCCCCGCTATATGCGCCTGCTGGAACTGGTTTCAGGTGCCGAGACCCGGCCGGAACTGGTTGCGACGGTTCATCCGTTTTGCCGACACTCATCTGGGTAAAGACAGCGTTACCTGCAAGGATACGCCGGGATTTATCGGCAACCGCATCGGTATTTACTGGCTGCAATGCGGGCTGCTGGAAGCGATCAAGCTGGGTTTGACCGTGGAGCAGGCCGATGCGGTGATGTCGGCGCCGTTCGGCATACCGAAAACCGGCATATTCGGGTTGCTGGATTTGGTCGGGCTCGATTTGATTCCGCATATTTTGGGCGGCATGAAACTGGCTTTACCCAAGGAAGATGCCTTTCATCAGGTCAATTTTCTGCCCGAACTGGTTCAGACCATGATAGCGGACGGTTACACCGGCAGGAAAGGCAAGGGCGGTTTTTATCGTTTGAACGAAACAAGCGGAAAGCGCGTCAAGGAATCCATTAACCTGCAAACCGGCGGCTATCAGCCTAGCGAAAAATTCGCCTTGCCGGTAATGCCCCAAACGCAGGATGAGTTAAGAGTTTTTTTGTCTGGCGATGACGCCCTCTGTCGTTTTGCCTGGCAAGTGTTATCCAACACTTTGGTTTATAGCGCCAGCCTGATTCCCGAGATTGCCGATGACATTGTTGCCGTCGATACCGCGATGCGTCTGGGTTATAACTGGAAATTCGGGCCGTTCGAGCTGCTGGATCGGATCGGCGTGGATTGGTTTGTTGACCGGTTGATCGCAGAAAACCGTGATGTGCCGCCGTTGCTGGCAAGTCGGCACAGCCTGTACAAGATCGATTCAGGCAAGCGGTCGTTTGTCGATTTGTCCGGCAATTATCAGCCCGTCCGCCGAACAGACGGCGTTCTGCTGTTAGCCGATATTAAATTGTCGGCTCCGGCGGTACTGGAAAACCCGTCGGCCAGTCTGTGGGATATTGGCGACGGTGTTGCCTGCCTGGAATTTCACAGCAAAATGAATACGCTGGATATGGATAGTCTGGCGTTGGTTCGGCAAAGCGTCGAAAAGGTCAAAACCGATTTTTCCGCCTTGGTCATCCATAATGATGCCGACAATTTTTCGGCTGGGGCTAATTTAACCTTGCTGGTGCAGGCGATCCACAGCCAGGACTGGCCTGCGGTAGAGCAATTGATTAAACAGGGCCAGCAGACTTATCAATCCTTGAAGTATGCGCCGTTCCCGGTGGTCGGCGCGCCTTCAGGATTAGCCTTGGGCGGCGGCTGCGAAATCCTGCTGCATTGCGATGCGATCCAGGCTCATGCAGAACTGTATGTCGGTCTGGTCGAAGTGGGCGTGGGTCTGGTTCCGGGTTGGGGCGGTTGCAAGGAATATCTGCGCCGCTGGCTGGAGTTTGCGAGGCGTCCCGGCGGCCCGATGCCGGGCATTGCCCAGGCTTTTGAAACGATCGGCATGGCCAAGGTATCCAAATCGGCGGCGGAAGCCAAGGAGATGCTGTTTTTGTCCACCACCGACGGCATTACCATGAACAAAGACCGTTTATTGGCTGACGCCAAAGCCAAAGCGTTGCGGCTGGTGCCGGGTTATATGCCGCCTAAATCCAGTAGTTATCAATTGCCCGGGTCCAGCGCCAGAGCTGCAATGGATATTGCAATCAACAACTTAAAGATGGCTGGAAAAATAACGGATTATGACGTGGAAATTTCGCAGCAATTGGCGGACGTACTCAGCGGCGGCCAGTGCGACATCACCGAGCCGCTGACCGAAGACGATTTGTTAAATCTGGAGTTGAACGCGTTTTTGCATTTAGTCCAACAACCGGGCACTTTGGCTAGGCTGGAGCATCTTCTTAAAACAGGAAAGCCGCTTCGTAATTGATATTACGTAATGACTAAGAAATTTTCACCACGAAGGCACGAAGAACACGAAGAATTAAATAATAAGTCATGTAGTCATGTAGGTCGGGTTAGCGGTAGCGTAACCCGACATTTGCCGCTTCGATGTGTCGGGTTACGCCTATGCTAACCCGACCTACGATTCCTGCTTGGTGGTGTTTTTATATGGCTTGTGTGACATCAGTAATTAACTTAAGGAACATCCCATGATCTGGTTAATCGCATTACTCATTCTCGTCGGTGTTCTGGCTTATGGCCGGGCGTCTCTACGCTGGACTACGCTGGTTTTGTTCGGATGGTTAGGGCTTTATTCGATGGCGAAAGGGGGCGGCAACTTTGTACTTTTGTTATGGGTTGTTTTCGATGCTGTTTTTATCCCGCTCAATGTTCCGGCTATCCGCAAAAGATTATTCAGCCGCGTGATTTTCAAGATCATGAAAAAAATGTTGCCGCAAATGTCGCAAACCGAACGCGAAGCGCTGGAAGCGGGCAATACTTGGTGGGATGCCGAATTGTTTTCCGGCAATCCCGACTGGAAAGTCTTGCTGGATTTGCCCGCCGCAAAACTGACCGCCGAAGAGCAGGCCTTCATCGACGGTCCTGTAGAGACCTTGTGCAGTATGCTGGATGACTGGGACATTACCCACAATCGCCGCGATCTGCCGGAAGAAGTCTGGGACTATATCAAGGTGCATAAATTCTGCGGCATGATTATTCCCAAACGCTACGGCGGTCTGGAGTTCGGCGAGTACGCGCATTCCGAAATCGTGATGAAAATTTCCAGCCGCAGCAGCACCGCCGCCGTCACGGTCATGGTGCCCAATTCCTTAGGTCCCGCCAAGTTACTGTTGGCTTACGGCACCGAGCAGCAGAAAAATCATTATCTGCCGCGTCTGGCAAAAGGCGAGGAAATCCCAGCGTTTGCGCTGACCGGCCCCCATGCAGGCAGTGATGCAGGAGCCATGCCCGATACCGGCGTGGTTTGCTACGGCAAATTCGAAGGCCAGGACAAGGTGCTGGGCATACGTCTCAATTGGGACAAACGCTACATCACCTTAGGCCCGGTCGCCACGGTGCTGGGTCTGGCATTCAAGCTTTACGACCCGGAACACCTGATCGGCGAAAAGGAAAACATCGGCATTACCGTCGCGCTGATTCCCACCGATACTGCCGGTGTTTCGATCGGCAGACGCCACTTTCCGCTGGATTCGGCATTCCAGAACGGACCGAACTGGGGCAAGGACGTGTTTATCCCGATGGACTGGATTATCGGCGGCGTCGATCAGGTCGGCAACGGCTGGAAGATGCTGATGCAATGCCTTGCTACCGGCAGGGCAGTGTCGTTGCCTGCGCTCAGCACCGGCGCGGCAAAAATGGCCAGCCGCAATACCGGCGCTTATGCCCGTATCCGCAAGCAATTCAACCTGCCGATCGGCGAGTTTGAGGGTATTGAAGAGCCGCTGTCGCGCATCGCCGGTGAAACCTATATTATCGATGCCGCGCGCAAAGTGACCGCCGCCGCGCTGGATGACGGGCAGAAGCCGTCGGTTATTTCCGCCATTATCAAATACGAGCTCACCGAAAGAATGCGCCGGGTCATTAACGACGCAATGGACATACAAGGCGGTTCCGGTATTTGTCTGGGGCCTAAAAACTATCTCGGCCGGATTTATCAGGTGATTCCGGTCAGCATTACCGTCGAGGGCGCCAATATCCTGACCCGCACCATGATGATTTTCGGCCAGGGCGCGGTGCGTTGTCATCCTTACATCCAGAGGGAGATGGAAGCTCTAGGCCAGGAAAATCCCGAACTGGCTTTGCAGCAGTTTGATGAAGTGCTGTTTGAGCATATCGGTTCGGTGCTGCATAATCTGGCGGCAGGTTTTTGGTTGGGACTAAGCAATGCCCGCTTTGTCGATGTGCCGGGCGATCAGGATACCCAAGGTTATTTCCGGCAGATTGCCAGACTCAGCGTCGGCTTTGCGCTGGTCGCAGATTTTGCGTTGCTGACATTGGGCGGCTCGCTTAAACGCAAGGAACGGCTCTCCGGGCGCTTTGCCGATGTCCTGAGTAATCTTTATTTGTGCTCCTGTGTGCTGAAACATTATCAGGATCAGGGACGTCAGCAAGACGACCTGCCGTTGCTGCATTGGGCTTGCCAGCAAACGCTGCACCGCGCCCAGCAATCCTTGCTGGCTATTTTCCACGCCTTGCCGATGCGCTTTCCGGCTTATCTATTAAGAGCTGTGCTTTTCCCCGGCGGCAAACCCTACTCACCGCCGGCCGAGCATTTGATTCACCAGACGGCGGCTTTGCTGCTGAAAAATTCCCCGGCTCGAAATCGCCTGACCCACGGTATCTACATCAACCATAAGCCCGATGATGTGACCGGCAGAATTGAAGTCGCCTTTCAGGCCGTGCTTGCCGCGACGCATGTGGAAACCAAAATCCAGGCAGCACAAAAGCAAAAACAGCTGCCGAAAGGCGCGATTCTGGATGTGCTGGATGCGGCGCTAAGCAAGGCCATTATCAGCAAAAAAGAAGCCGAGTTGATAGTGGACGCCGAAAGTGCTCGATTTGCAGTCATTAGCGTGGATGATTTTAGCCCGGAGCAATTAAGCAGTGTTGGTGTTAAAATACAAAGCAATTAAAGTAGAGTGACTTTCTTAAATTGAGCAGCGCTAATGAGGGCGACTTCGGTCGCCCTTTTGATTTATTGATCCACTCGGCTTTACTCTGTGTATAAGGGTTCAATCCCATCAATCAAGGACGCACCTCTTGCCGACTCAAATCAAGCTGGAATTTGATCGATTTATCAAATTCCATTTTGCAATACCTTTAATGTTGTTTTTAATTTTGTTTTCAGGTCTGGAATTTACCCAGCTGGATTTATGGATCACTCGGCATTTTTACGATGCGGAACTTCATCAGTGGATTTATAAAGAAAGCCTGCTGGCCGAAACTATTCTGCATGTTGGCGGGCAGTATTTTACTTACATAAGTGCAGCCGGCATGGTGATCTGTCTGCTGGCATCGGTCAGATCAAATTCCGCTTTTCATCACTATCGGCGCGAGTTGGTTTATTTACTGGTCGCCAGTATCAGCGGGCCGATCATCATCGCGCTGTTGAAAAGCAGTACGCATATTTATTGTCCGTGGAGTTTAACCTTGTTTGGCGGCGATAAGCCTTATGTGCGATTATTCGATTACGTAACCGATAACTTGAAAATAGGGCATTGCTTTCCCGCCGCTCATGCGGGCTCAGGTTTTACCTTTATTAGCTTGTATTTCTTCCTGATGCTGGTTAAACCGGAATATAAATTATACGGCCTTTATTTCGGTTTGGCGTTAGGCATCGTGTACGGCGCCTCCCAGCAAGTGCGGCGGGGCGCATTTTTTTAGTCATGATGTGTTTTCGCTGGCCGTGTGCTGGTTTTCTTCATTAATGATATTTATTTTATTTTTCAGGAAGCAACTCAAATGAGTGTAAACGCATTGTTTTCAAGATCACGGTTCACTATTGTGTTGCTGTTTTTATTGATTAATTTAGGTACTTTTGCATTGCTAAGAGTAGCCTTGCTGATCAAACAACTGGTCGACATCGACACGCCGATTTACCAGATAGCGCTGGCTTTCCTGATAGGGATGGTTCATGACCTGGCTTTTTTCAGTTACTTGTTAATCCCTTTCGTTCTGTATTTGCTGGTACTGCCCAATCGTATTTACCAAAGCAAAATCCATAAAATAATCAGTTTTGCGGTCTTTATCGTTTGTTTATACGGCCTGTTTTTTATCGAGTTATCGGAATGGACATTCTGGGATGAATTCGGGGTCAGGTTTAATTTTATTGCCGTTGATTACCTGATTTATACTCATGAGGTGGTCAGCAATATCATTGAATCCTATCCTCTGGGATGGTTGCTCTCAGGTATTTTAGCCATTACCGCGATTTGTTTTTTGCTGGTAAGAAAAACCCTGTCGCGTACGTTTAATGCCGAGGAGTCGTTTTTGTCCCGGTTGAAAATTACCGGTGTCTTGCTGTTGTTGCCGGTTATAAGCTACGCCGCCGTCGATTCGACATGGTACCAGTTTTCAACCAATACCTATCTTAATGAACTGGCCGCCAACGGCCCTTATCAGTTCTTTTCTGCGTTTCGAAATAATGAATTGGATTACCGGCACTTTTACAAGGTGGGCGATGACCGGCAGCTATCCAGCGTGATCAAAAAACAACTGGGTGCCGAGGATACATCTGGAGATTTATATGACATCAAACGCATGATTAAACCGGCAGGCGAAGAAAAACGCCTGAATGTCGTTTTAATTACCGTCGAGAGCTTAAGTGCCGATTTCTTGGCAACCTTCGGCAATAAAGAGAATATCACGCCGTACATGGATGAATGGTTTAAAGAGGGATTATTGTTTACCAATTTCTACGCGACCGGCACCCGCACCATCAGAGGTCTTGAATCCTTAACCTTGTCCATTCCGCCCACGCCCGGTCAAGCCATTGTCAAACGACCCGATAACGGCAAGCTATTCAGCTTTGGCCGAGTCTTACAGCAAAAGGGCTATGACACCGCGTTTTTATACGGGGGGCGGGGTTATTTTGACAATATGAACGCGTTTTATTCCGGCAACGGTTACCGCATCGTTGACCAAACCGATTTCACCCCGGAGGAAATAACCTTTACCAACGCCTGGGGCGTTTCCGATGACATCATTTTTAACCGTACTATCAAAGAAGCCGATCAGGATTTTAAAAACAACAAGCCGTTCTTCTTTCAGATCATGACCACCAGCAATCATCGTCCTTACACCTATCCGGAAGGAAAAATTGATCTTCCCTCAGGCAGCGGTCGACAAGGTGCGGTTAAGTATACCGATTATGCAATACATCAATTTATCGAGCAGGCCAAAACCAAACCCTGGTTTGATAATACCGTATTCGTGATGGTGGCGGACCATTGCGCCGGTAGCGCGCGCAAAACCGAGCTGCCCGTGGATAAATACCATATCCCTTTGTTTATCTATGCGCCCAAACATGTACCGGCAATAAGAAACGACATCGTGTCCAGCCAGATTGATGTCGCGCCGACCGTGCTTGGTTTTTTAAACCTCAACTATGAAAGCCAGTTTTATGGGCGCGATATTATGCAGATGCACAAAGACGAGGGCAGGGCATTGGTTAGTAATTACCAGAAACTGGGCTTGTTTAAAGGCAATAAACTGGTGTACTTGTCGCCCCAACAAAAGGTCGATGTGATTGACGATCCGTTAGGCGCGCACAAACAGCTGGATATGGATGCAGCCGCCTCGCTGGTCACGGAAAACATGGCTTATTACCAGTCGGCGGATTATATTTGGTCGCATCGGCTGAGCAGGTATCAGTAACAATATGAGAGTGTGTGCCACATAACTAAGCAGTGCGTGGCATTACATTTTTGTATGGACTGAGGTGATTTGGAGGTTGTGATGGAGTACCAAAAACATCGAAAAGCCAGTTGCGCAGTCTGTGGAAAAACGTTTCCCTGCAAAGATTTGCTTTCCGGAGACGTGGTTCGTGAATCGATTGCGAATCAAATCCGCATGGATGTGCCGAATTGGTCTTCCGATAGCTTTATTTGCTTATCGGATATAGGGCGGTATCGGAGTCAATATGTTCATTCATTACTCGAAACAGAAAACGGAGAGCTTACATCGCTTGAGAAGGAGGTGCTTGATAGTCTTAGTGAGCATGAACTTCTTTCTAAAAATATAGAAATGGAATTTGAGCAGGTTTGGACGTTCGGTGAGCGTTTGGCTGATCGGATTGCCAGTTTCGGGGGAGCTGGAAATTTTTAATTATTTTCTTTGTGTTTCTGTCGGCTTGGATTGCAGTGAACACGCTGGCGTTTCTAGATAAACCGGCTGATCCGTATCCGTTCATCCTGCTAAATCTGGTGCTGTCGTGCATTGCTGCAATTCAAGCGCCGATTATTATGATGAGTCAAAATCGCCAGGAAGCGAAAGACCGGATTCGTTCGCAACATGACTATCAGGTTAACCTGAAGGCGGAACTGGAAATACGCCATCTCCATGAAAAAATTGACCATCTGCTTTCTCATCAATGGGAGCGTTTAGTGCAGATACAAGAGATACAGCTTGAGTTATTGACTGAAATCAATCGAAAAAAGTCGCGTAATTAATGCGCAAGGCTGCCGATGGATGTTGAAGGCGGCGACATTTATTCAAGTTCAAAAGGCTAACAATTATTTGCCCCAGAGGGCACTGAAGGCTAAGGCACGAAGAGTTAACTTGGCGGGTGCGCTATAAGCCTGATCAGTGTAATGAGCTAACGGGAAGCTCGTATTCCATCCCAAGAATAGCCCACTGAAAACATCACTGCGTTAGAATCACTGGTTCCCGCATTTAAATTTTGAAAATTATTGTCTTGCTGGTAATCCTGCCACCTGTAAACGTAGCTGCCCTTGAGTTTCCAGTTTTTCGCGAGCTCCCAGGCAATACCTGGAGCCACAGTGAAGTAGTTCCGATTAAATTGATTGGTTGAGTTATCGAATGATTGTCCGCCGATCGATTTACTGCGTGAATAATTACTTGTGAGATCCAGCAAAAGATGCTTGGTTAAATGGTATGAATAATTAGCGAAGGTGGAGCTGGTTTCCAGCGTTTGGCCGATGGCGCTCGGGTTAACTGCGTTGGAAAAACCGGTAGAGAATTGGGTTAGCTGAGTACTATAGCTTAAATTGATATTAGCGACACTACCCAAGGATAACGAAGAACTCTGACCGGATGTGCTATCCGAACTCAGCTGGGTATCAACCCACAATGGCCCTCCACCCGCGCTTATGGCCCAGTCGTGATTGATTTTGTAATTCGCGCCCAGTTGAAAGCCAAACAGGTTTTGAATCGGTGCGTTCGCGGCAGTGTATTGGACATTGGAAAAAAAAGTTTTCATTTAGGGAGAGGCGACGGCTCCATTCATGATTCCCGCCCAGGTTAACGGAGTAGGTGTCATTGCCGCTGAAACCGGTGCCAATATTTGAAGTGCTGCCGTTAAGTGAGTTGTTATAGCTTGTCTTGGAGTACGAAGTGCCCAGGATCAACTGATCCCGTGATGTCCACTGCCAAGCCCACGAGGGTGCCACACGATAGTTTTCAGTCTGACTGGTCGGCACAAGCAGTCCTGTATCCGTGATTTGTTGAGAATAGGAACAGCTAACGGAGTACCCGCCGCTTAAACTAAAACGCTGCGCTTTGCCCGATAACCATTGTTCGAACCTAGATTATAGTTATTACAATCCCAGCGTGAATCATCGTAACGACGAATATCGCCTTGGCCTTCTAAGCCAACATCCAGCGACCCTGTCTTTCTGGTGGCTTGTAAACTTGGCGCCAAATGGTATCCGGCAACAGACTCTTTTCGAATAGTGCTCAAGGAAATATTATCGTTATACAACAGCTGTTGATCCAAGGAACCTTTCAAAGCCCATTCGGCGGCAGCTACGTCTTTGCCGGGAACAATACAGGCTAGAACAAGCAGGGCTATGCTTTGGTTGCGGTACATGCTTTTCTGGAATGATTTAAGGCGCAACAATAGTATCGCCGCTTTGTAACAGAATATTCGATTCTATGTTTTCGCCGTCCTCCACATCGCCGTACTCGAAAGGAAAGGATCTGGTTTGACCGTCTGCTTGACGCCTCAAAACTATAATGCTGTTCTTTTTTGCAAATGCCGTTAAGCCGCCAGCCATGCTCAAGGCTTGCATCACATCCATGGGGCCTTTCATTACGAATTGCCCCGGATGGGCGACCTCGCCGGTGACATAAACAAGGTTGCCCTCTGCGGCAAGCAGCCTGACGTTTATTTCGGAGTCAGGGATAAATTTATCAAGGCGTTCCTGCAATAACCTGACCAGGTCTTCAGTCGTTTTACCGGCAGCGGGGACGTGCCCGACCAAGGGAAAAGAGATCGTGCCATCCGGCAGCACTACGACCTCCTGTTTCAGGTTTTCCTCTTGCCAAACGGTGATTTCCAGCTTGTCGCCAGGATTTAGGCGGTAAACACTGCCTGCCAGAGCGGAAGTCTGATTGGACAGCAAAAGTATGCAGCCGAAAAAAATCGCCCCGAGACCGCGACCATAATATGAAGGTATCAAACTCTTTAAGGTGAATGTATTCATAATCGTTGCGTTAATTCATTAAGTTGTTAACCAATAAGCTGAATTCCAAAGGTTCCAATTCAGCATGCCATGACAGGATGTCAATGTTTCAGCAGCGGTGTATCCAATCGTAATAGCCTCTGCTTGGGCCGCTAGGCAGCGCAAGTGTTCGTCGAGGAACGAATCAAAATTTTCAACAATAAGTCTACCATTTTTGAAAGCAGGTAGAAGAGTTATTTCGTTCCCCAAACCTACTGAATGGTAGCTTCTGCCTGCTTCACTCAGTACCGTTTTGACGCCCCATACACTCGCAACCCTTTCGTTTTCGGTAGAGACAGGACCGAAAATTTTGCCATTAGTGATTCCGAGTCGAATCTTCTTCATAACTGCCTCAAAGCGGTAATTGATTAACGATGTGCTCGCCAATTGCCAGTGAAGCTGTAGCGGCAGGACTTGGCGCGTTAAGAACATGCAAGGCGTCCTGACGGACTAGCAGATGGAAGTCATCCACGAAATCCCCTGTAGGCTTCATGGCTTGCGCGCGGACGCCCGCGCCGCCGGGCACAAGGTCAGATGCGCGGATGTCAGGCACAAGCCGTTGCAGCGCATGACAAAAGTGTATTTTGCTGAATGATTGGATCAGTTCTGTGCATGCCATAGCAGGGTATTTACGGAGAAAACGCCATAAGCCGGGGAAAAACAGCATATCCAGCATGTCACTGCCGTTAAATTTCGTTAATTGATAGCCTTCGCGAGCAAAGGCGAGAACCGCATTCGGACCGGCCTCGATGCCGCCTTGAATCATCCGTGTGAAATGGACACCCAGAAACGGGAATTGCGGATTGGGTACGGGGTAAACCAGATTTTTCACCAGATGTTGGGCCTCAGGCTTGAGATTATAGTATTCGCCTCGAAATGGAATAATTCGTATATCTCGCTGTTCGCCCGCCTGCTTAGCCACGAGGTCGCAGTGCAACCCGGCGCAGTTGATCAGGAAGTCGGCATCGAATTCCGCTGTCTGCGTGGTGGCGACCCACGCGCCGGCTTTGCGCTCAAGGCGTGTTACTTTGGCGCCTGTGATAATACGGCCTCCTCGTTCTTGAATGCGCAAAGCCAGTCGATCGCAGACCTGTCGGTAATCGACAATGCCTTCTTCCGGCACATGCACGGCGGCGAGACCGTTGACATGCGGCTCGATTTTGCGCATTTCAGTGGTTTCGATTTTCCGTAATCCTTGTAGTCCGTTGGCGATACCGCGCCGGAGTAATTCATCCAATCGCGGCAATTCTTCGGGAGTCACGGCCACCACGAGTTTGCCGCAGATTTCATGCGCGATACCTTCCTCACGGCAAAATTTTGTCATTTGCCGGATGCCGGTTACGGCTAATTTAGCTTTGGCCGAGCCGGGCGCATAATAGAGGCCTGCGTGTAATACGCCGCTGTTGTGCGTGCTCTGGTGCGCGCCGACGATGGCCTCTTTCTCAAGCAAGGTGATGCTTGCTAGCGGGAATCGCTCCTGTAGCCGATAAGCGGTTGCCAAGCCGACCAAACCACCGCCGACAATGAGAAAAGATTTTCGTGTATCCATAGCGTTATGCTCAAAAGTTGTGGAGATGGCGTGTCTATGTATTCTTGGCGGCCTTCAAGGGATTCTGATGCAAACAGTCAATAGACTGAAGCCGTTCCTTTATGAAAAAACCGAACCGCCGGCCGATTGAATGGCGCGTGATCTATCCTACGTTTTTTCTCCTGACAGACTTTCATGACCATAAAGACCACCGTGCCTGGGTCAGGACGAAAATGGCAATCAGTGCGTTAGTCGTCATGTGGGCAATGACGGCATCGCCAATCTGTCCGCGGCGATAAAGGGCCAAGGCATAACACATTCCGGCTAGAGTCCCCGCAATCCAGCGCTCATGCAGTAATCCGAAAAGTACCGACGTAAGCATGAACGAAAACCATGAGAACTGCACGAGCGGTACATTTTCGAAGTCTTTCGCAATCAGCTTACGGATTAAGTAACCGCGGAAGGCAAGTTCCTCGGCCAAAGGCACGGTGATTACCGAGCCGAGTACACGAAACACCAACCAGGCTGCCGCCGATCCGCTGGTAAGCTCCGCCAAGCCTTGCGATAGCGCTGTCTTGCTGCTGTCAATATCCGGTTCCAGTAATATCCATATTATGAATACCGCGGCCCCTATTGCCGGTGCATGCCAAGTCCATCGCCAACCGAGGCCGGCATAGGCCTTGCGAAAATAGTAAAGCGCTATGACGATAGCTACAACGCGTAGCGGATATAGCGTGTCAAAGCCGCTGGAGAAAGCCGATGACACCATTGAAACTGCCATCAGAACCAGAAAGGGAACGAGCAGGGCCGCGGCAAGAGGTTTAGCGGTTCTAACTGGAACGTCCGGTTGGGTAGCGGCAAAGAACTGTAACCGGTTCGACAGAGCAATTGCACCGAGTGCAATTAGGGTAAACGCTATCCAGCCGGCTTGCCTATGAAAACCCCATGCCGCTATCTCAGAGGAAAAAGATGCTCCGATCACAACCAGTATGGCGATGCGTAGGGCGTTGGCTAACCAGATAGTGATTATCCCGAGAGGAAAAAGCCAGAAAGCTTGCGGAAAGCGCAGTTCCTTGCGGAATAGCCAAAGATAGATTGCAAGAAATACCGTGATGAGGGAAATACCTTCGATACCCGAACAGGCGTAACTGATTTCAACCTGGAAATCGGCGGTGCCTAATAAGAATCTCTCCGGCTGATAGACGAGGTCGGAATAAACCCAGCCGAGCAGTGAATGGACGAGTTGCAAGGTAGGTACGGCCAGAGAGTTCCAAAATTCTTTTTGACCGAGGGGAGCTTCTTGCCGAACGAGCATTCCGATGAGCATCCAGGCGCATAGTCCCAGCAGGCATCCAAAGAGCAATGACATCTGCTCTTGGCGAATCAGCCGCAACCAAAAATGGCCTGGAGCCAAGGCGAGCAGCCATAGCAGCAGTGTTGCGCTTGCCAACGCAAACCAACCTGTAAACCAGGGGGCCGACAGACGAGCGGGATTGGTGGGTGTCTCAAATATAAGTGCGGTGATAATCGCGAACGCAATGAAAGCGAGGATATGGAATGCCAGCCAAACCAACCAGCGATAATCGCTCGACTGCTCCTGTAAATTGCCGAGAATGAGCTTAAGCCGTGGACTGACGATAAGGAGGCAAGCGCAAAAAATCCAGAGACTTAACGACCATATCTCTTTCGAAAAATGGAACAGCCACGCTGACCAATCGGCATTATTGACCGATAGGAGGGGCACTTCATATCGAGCGGTTATCACTATCAGTTCGAATGCCATGATCGCTAGAAGCGCCATCCAGCGAATAGCCAATCGTTTCGAGGTTACGAGCATGTTTACTGGCATCACATATTCAGAAATCATTCACTATTCTCATCTTGCGCAAAAAACGTTCAAATCAGGATGCGTTAAACCTAGTTAATTTTTTGAATAATAAGGGCTTGTCGATTTTTCAGAAGCTAGATGTTTTTTTACTAATAAGGGTAACTATTCGATTTTAGCAGTGAAAAATGACCTGACGGTTATCGTCCTTCGGCGGCTCGCGTCCACCCTGTCGCATACTTTGTTTCGTTTGCACACGACAGGGTGAATGCAATGTCTTGACTCCGTGTCGGACGGCCTTGTATTTTGACTGCACTTTCACTAGCGTTCCAACTTCGTCAAAATACGCCATGCAGCTACGCGGTGTTCTGCTAATGCTGCATTTTTGTATTCTTTCAATGTTCTGATCCGGTTTTAATGCTCAACATCAAGTAATGTTAAGAGCGTCGAGACCGAGACCTTTCACCCGCTAGCAATAAAGCGCCCGCCAACAGGGCGATCGCACTGGTTCCGGATGCAGCATCAATTTCAGGGGCCTTTACATGCCCATGCCAATGTCCATGTCCGTGCCTATCTCCATGCCTATGTTCATGCGCCTCTATATGCGGCCTGTTTTCTCCTCCACGTTCAGCCCAAACAGGACCCGTTGTTAGCAACATAATCGTCGTTGCGCCCGCTAATAATATTTGTTGAATTTTCATATAAATTACCTCAGCTTTCTATTTTGTTTGGTGAGAAAAGAAAAGCCGAACTGCTGTATGTAACATTAATAATGTTGCTTGGGTAGTTAGCTTTTTTTGGATTTAGAGACCCTGGCCTTCTGTTACAACTGTTCAACAGGATTGGTTTTAATTTCGCCAATGCACCTCAGTCAAGCTCAAGTTTTAAAGCAGAGAGTGACGCATACTGAGTCCTAATCCATAAACCCTAAATAAAATCGTTGGAATGGCGGAAGCAAGATCATAGTAGGGGAAAAATCAACCGGCACAATTAGTGGGAATACTTAGGGGACTGTTCGAGAATAGAACATTAAAAATAACATATAGCGCGGCATGCCTGGTCTGTAAGCTACATGCTGTATGCAAGAAATCTATAACGCTATTCTCGGACAGATTCCTGAAAGGATGCCTATCTTCATTATGAGAACCGATATTACCGGCCCCGGCAGCGACCAAAATCAAAGGCGCCAAACCCGAATGCCGGCCTGCTCCAGACTGGCCCGATCAAAACACGCTTTGACATCGATAAAGCAACCGCCCTTGATCAGTTTTTTCTGGAAATCATCTGCCGTGATGGATGTCAGCTGCTTGTGGGAGACCGTCGCCACTATGGCATCGGCGCGAGGCAGCTCGTCCCAGTCAAGAAGATGAACGCCGTACTCGTGCAGCGCTTCTTCCGGATCGGCATAGGGGTCATGCACAAACACCTCAATACCGTAGCTCTTGAGCTCGTTGATTACGTCTGCCACCTTGGAATTGCGTAGGTCGGCACAGTTTTCCTTGAAAGTAAGGCCGAGCACATTCACTCGTGCGCTTTTGATGTAACTACCCGAAGCAATCATGTTCTTGACTGTTTGTTCGGCGATAAGCTTACCCATACCATCGTTGATCCGGCGTCCGGCTAAAATCACCTGCGGGTGATAACCCAGCATCTCAGCCTTGTGCGTAAGGTAATAAGGATCTACGCCGATACAATGGCCTCCCACTAAGCCGGGGCTAAACTTAAGAAAGTTCCATTTGGTACCGGCCGCCCTAAGCACCTCGCTGGTGTCAATATCCAATTTATCAAAAATTATGGCCAACTCGTTCATTAAGGCGATATTGAGGTCGCGCTGTGTGTTCTCAATCACCTTGCACGCTTCCGCCGCCTTGATTGAAGAAGCTCGATACACACCGGGTTCCACGATACTTTCGTAAAGTGCCGCAACTTTCTCCAGGGTTTCCGGCGTATCGCCCGAAACCACTTTGAGAATTTTTGTCAATGTATGCTCACGGTCGCCCGGGTTGATACGCTCGGGTGAATATCCCACAAAGAAGTCTTCTTTCCATTTCATGCCGGATTCGCGCTCCAATACGGGGATGCAGATTTCCTCGGTCGCGCCCGGATATACCGTGGATTCATACACCACAATGACGCCCTTCTTCATGTTCTGTCCGGCATTGCGGCTGGCGCCGATTAACGGAGAAAAATCCGGGATATGTGCCCCATCCACTGGCGTGGGCACGGCGATGATGATGATGTCCGCCTCGGCCAAACACTTTGGATCAGCCGAATACTCGGCATATACCGCAGCACGCATTTCCTCATCGGGTAACTCCCGGGAAGGATCAACGCCACGCTGGCAGGATTTTACCTTGGACTCATGAATATCGAAACCGATAGTGCGCGAATGCTTGCCGAACTCAATGACAAGCGGGAGACCAACATAACCGAGACCGAGAATTGCAACAGTAGTCATTTAATTATTACTCCTAATTCTTACAATGCCTTTGCCAAACGACAAGGATAATTCTTTAGATAAATAGAACGATAAAGCGATGATCAGAAAAAGTGGAACACTCAACTTATAACTAAAGTTACCGGGGTTAAATAAAACAAACCAAGTAATGATGAATAATGTTAGTCCTATGGGAGGGTAAATAAATA
>scf_100011_pt15 | contig 22102 bp, 17 predicted proteins | sample Micenr1anaerobic_FD_49594 | JGI IMG/M metagenome (IMG submission 49594) | reverse complement strand
CCAAATACAGCCGCCCAGCCGATTTTCATGGTTGCGTTTATTACCGGCAGTTTGAGCAACACGATTTATCCCGCTATTTCATTGACACGATGCTGGCTTGCGTTGACCATGCGCGGCAAGAATGCGCGAGCGACTTTGAAATCGGCTCTCATGACCGGCTACAATTACAAAGTGTTTCCCAAGCGCTATTGAGCTGGATTAGCGAACGTTACGGCGTTAAACAGCATAATTACATCAAGCCCGGCATCGGTGAGGCGACGCGGGTTTTATTGCGCCGCGAAGCGCAGGTGTTGCTGTTACAGGATTCGGATTGCGAGGCTACCCGGCATTTGCGCTGGCTGGCCGAATCCCGGTCTATTCCGATAGATATTGTTGCCGACCTGCCGTATCGGGCGGTGGCGCTAATCAGAGAGATGCAATGATGAATACACCGCCAAAATCTTTTTCACCGTGGTGTTTAGGTGCGTCACTGTATATGCCCGCGCATCGCCTGGACCTGATGGATTGCGCCAATGGCGAAAAATTGGAAGCCTTGCGGTCGATGATTTTTGTACCGAAGACGCCGTCTCTCATGCCGAGGTCGACAGCAGCCTGCGTCATTTAGGACTTTGCTTGCAGGGCTTCAGGGACACGCCGACCCGATTCCGTTTTATTCGCGCCAGAAATCCGGAAATCCTGGCGCGGCTGCTGGATCTGCCCGATATTGAAAAAGTCGACGGCTTTGTGTTGCCGAAATTTAACGAGGCTAATTTCCACGCTTATTTCGATCAATTGCAGGGTACACCGTTTAAGGTCATGCCGACGCTGGAACCAGGGATGTTTTTGATGTCGGCGCGATGAACGAATTGCGTCAGGGCTTATTACAGGACGCTGTTTTTGCGCAGATATTAATGCTTCGGATTGGCGGCAACGACTTGATGAACCTCTTAGGTATCAGGCGGCCAAGAAATATGACCGTGTATGAAACGCCGCTGGGTCATGTGATCGCGCAGCTGGTTACGGTATTTAAGCCTTACGGCTTTTCGTTGGCCGCGCCGGTGTTCGAATACCTGGATGATGCCGTTACCCTGCAAAAAGAGATTCGACTGGATTTGGCGCATGGCTTGACCGGTAAAACCGCTATTCATCCAACCCAGGTGCCGGTCATCGAAGCCATGTACAGCGTCGATAGCGGAGATTACGAAATGGCGTTGGCCTTGAATCAAAGTTCTTCGCCCGCGGTGTTCAGGATGCACGACGCGATGTGCGAAGTGGAGACGCATAAGGAATGGGGACGGGATATTATAGACAGACAGCTGTACTATGGCGACAGGGAGTCGATTGCTTTGCCGGAGTATACTGAGCTGTCTGTTAAATAACTGAACAGTCGTAGGTCGGGTTAGCGTAGCGTAACCCGACACATCGACGCGGCAAAATGTCGGGTTACGCTACGCTAACCCGACCTACCTACATGGCTACATAACGAACAACCTATTTAACATCAGGAGAAAACAATGAGTTTCGATAATTTTCTAAGTCAATTAAAAAGCAAAGCCAACGAGTTAAAAACAGAGGCTTTAAAATTCAAGAACAAGGATTTTCTGAATGCAGCGATGGCCGGTTCCGCATTGGTTGCGATGGCCGATGGCAGCATCAGTTCTGACGAAAAGCAAAAAATGGTCAAATTTATCGAAAGCCATGATGCGCTGTCGATTTTTACCACCAGCGATGTGATCAAGGCCTTTCAGGACTTTGTAGGCCAGCTTGAATTCGATAAGGACATCGGCGAAGCCAAAGCGTATGAAGCGCTAGGCAAGATGAAGTCGAATGCTCAAGCCTCGCGCCTGTTGGTTCGCATGATTATAGCCATTGCTTCTTCAGACGGAGTTTTTGATTTCGATGAAAAAAAGGTGGCTACCAGAATAGCCAAGGAATTGGGGATTGATCCTGCGGAATTTGAATTGTAAGCGCGTAAAGCCGTCATAAGCTTCGATGGGCGACCAACCGGTCGCCTGTTATTACCCTCGTTAATTGCCATGCACCAACAAATACATCAAGACCAGATTGGTAAACAGCAGCATTATCGACAAGCCTTTCCAGAATAATAACGGATTGCGCTGTATTAACGGTATGGCTTCTTCAGCGCTCAAAAACTTGCGGTTGGGTGTCGACAGGTCATAGAGAAACTCCGATAAATCGTCATAGCGAAATTGCGGGGTGATGGCGGTGGCCTTTTTTAATGCGCCGTCAATCCAGATAGGAACCAGGGCATTGTGATGAAAACTGGGCACATAATGGAGCTTTCCCAGATTCATTTTGTTGGGTTTTTCAGGCATATCCTGGCCGAAAGGCAAGGCGCTGTTAAGCATTTCATAGGTGATGACGCCCAGTGAGAACAGGTCGGATTTTACCGTGCCGTGTTGTCCCAGATGATATTCAGGCGCCGTGTAATTCAAGGTGCCGAGTATGTTGTCCGCCCCGCTGTGTTCCAGCGGCGTAATTTCCGCGATACCGGCGATTTTAACCGAGCCGAAATCGATGATTTTAACGATGCCGTTGTTATCGAACATGATGTTTTCGGGTTTCAAATCCTGATGCAGCATTTCCATGCGATGAAAAGCCCGCAAGCCCTTGGCAATCTGTTCGACTATTTTCCTGGCTTGTTTAATTTCAGGCTTGGGATTGGCGCTTATCCATTGCCTCAGCGTCGGCCCTTCGAGAAATTCGGTGACGTAATAAAGGCAGCTTTTTTCCCGGTTAGTGCTGAGGATTTTTAGCACATTTTCGTGACGAATGCGTTTTCCGGCCCATTCTTCATGCAGAAAATGTTCTATGTAATGGGGATCGTCATCATAAAGGATAGACGGGGTCTTCAAAATAACCTGGGTATCGGTTTTGGTATCGAAGGCCCGATAAATCTGGGTGCGCTTGCTGGCATGCAACTCCGCTTCAATCCGGTAACCGTCGATGATCATGCCGGGTTCCAACGGTGGCGGGAAGGGCAGCTGGGTGTGACGGCGAATAATCTCGTCTTCTTTGGCTTCGGGCAGTTCATCGACCCTGACCAGTTGGCAGGTCAGATTGTCATCGCTGTGATTATCCGCGGCCTGGTGCATGATTTTTTCGGCAAGCAGGGTTAAATCCGCATTATCCTGGACCAGCAGTTTTTTCAGGGTTTTTTCATCGATAAAGTCGTGTACTCCGTCAGTGGTCATTAAAAACAGGTCGCCTGTTTCTAAAGACAGCGTCCGGTAATCGACTTCCAGATGCGGTTCTATGCCCATTGCCCGGTTAAGGTAGTTTTTTCCTTAACCCAGATGCGGTGATCGCGGGTTATCTGCTCAAAATTACCTTGCCGTAAACGATAAATGCGTGAATCGCCGATATGAAAAATATGCGCAGTGGTTGATTTCAGGACAATAATGCTGAGCGTGCTGACCATGCCCTTGGTCGATTCATAGCGGCTTTGTCCCTGGCTGTATAGCCAGGAATTGGTCGCGGAAAGGATTTTTTGTCCGGCATTTTTGACCGACCAAGAGTCGGGGGTGCTGTAATAATCGCTTAGAAAGCTGATGACGCAGCAGTGACTGGCCTGTTTCCCGGCGTCGCTGCCGCTCATGCCGTCGGCAATGGCAACGGCTATGCCTTTATGAGTCAGTTGCGGGCCTTCCGGTATTAACGAACCGAAAAAGTCCTCATTATCCGGCTTGATCCCTTTATCGCTGGCATAGCCGATGCTGACTTTGAGTGTTGGTTTGGACATGGGTAGTATCTAGGAATAGTTTATTTTAGCGGTTAAAAATAGAACGCTGATGACGCAGATGAATATGATGAGCACAGATAATTAAAGAAAAATCTTATTGCATCATAACTATCGGCGTCATCTGCGTTCCATTTTATTTGTTGGTGCTGAGGCTTTTTTTACCCTTCGCCTGATTTAGCAAGCGGGACGGGGTTTGCAACCCCGTTCCTAACGTTTTTGCAATGTTCGAGCTAAGCGGCGGGGTTTAGTCAGCGCAAAATCCTAAACATTTCGTGCGGGGCAACATGCCCCCGCACGGCTGTGAATATGATGAGCATAGAGTAATTCAAGAAAAAATCTTATTGCATCATAACTATCAGCGTCATCTGCGTTCCATTTTATTTGTTGGTGCTTTTACCCTTCGCCTGATTTCATTCAATTCAACTCAATCATTTCCACAGTCCCGTCTTCCTGAACTTCGGCCATGTGGCCTTTGGGTTCGTCGATAAACTGTACGGCAATCAACACCGATAACGCCACCGCCGCGATGACCACAAAAAATACCGCCGGTGTAACAAACGATAATATGGTCAAAAACAACACGCCGCCGACATTGCCGTAAGCGCCGACCATGCCTGCGATCTGTCCGGTCATGCGCCGTTTAATCAACGGAACGATTGCATATACCGCACCGCAGCCGCCGGATACAAAGCAAGAGCAGGCCATTGTTACTAAAACCGCCAACGCAATAGGCCATTCCGAATCAATCATCGACATGCAGAAATAACCTACCGACAGGCCCAGGACAAAAATGCTTAAGGACAATTTACGGCCGAATTTATCGCTAATCCAGCCGCCGATTGGCCGCGCAACCAGGTTAATGAAGGCAAAACTGCCGCCCAGCAAACCGGCTTCGACCATGGTAATGCCATGCGACTCATGGAAGGTGTCGAAGAAAAACAGCGGCAACATCGAAACTACGGCTAATTCCGAACCGAAGGTAATGAAATACGCCAGGTCCAGAATGGCAACCTGTTTGAATTTGTATTTATGGATTTCCTCTATCGGGTGTTGCAGATGCTCTTCATTGACGTGGATAATTTTATAGACGTTATAAAGGAATAAAACCCAAATGCCGGTATAAATACTGAGGGCTGCGCCATTCGATAACAGGTTGGCGCCGGTTGGCGATAATTTCCAGGTTAGCAGGCTCAAGGTGGCGTACAAAGGGACGCTCATCAGAATATAGAAGAACAAGTCCCAGATACTGGTGACTTCCATCGCCCCGGCTTTTTTAGGCTTAAAGTAAGTCGAGCCTTTGGGGGTGTCGGACACGCTGAAGAAATAAATGACTGAATAAATCAGGGCAATAACGCCTGTGGTTGCAATGGCATAGCGCCAGCCTTCGTCACCGCCATAGATCAGCGCGAGAGCGGGCAAAGCTCCGGCCGCCGCAGCTGAACCGAAGTTTCCCCAGCCGCCGTAAATACCTTCGGCAATACCCACTTGTTTGGCCGGAAACCATTCGCCGACCATGCGGATGCCGATCACGAAACCGGCGCCTATAAAGCCCAATAAGAAACGGGCCAGGGCCAGTTGCTCAAAACTGGTGGCAAAGGCGAACATAAAACAGGGAACGCTGCCTGCCGCGAGCAGTGTTGAATAAGTGCGCTTAGGGCCGAACTTATCGACCAGAATACCGATCACAATGCGTGCCGGAATGGTCAGGGCGACGTTTAAGATCAGGATGGTTTTTATTTCCGAGTTGTTCATGCCCAGTGTTTTAGCGATCACCATCATTAACGGTGCATGGTTAAACCACACCACAAAGCTGATAAAAAAAGCCATCCACGTCATGTGGAGAATTTTGGTTTTTCCCGAAAAGGAGAGCAGGTTAAGGCGTTGAGAGGACATGATAGATTTCCAGTTATAAAGATGACTGGATTAGCAAAAGCATGTTGCATGCCACATATACTGGGACAGTTGTAATACGGGTTTATTTAAGGTGCGGACAGCCGAAAATGCAGGAAATAGAGCACCAAAAGCGGGCGCTTTAGACAAGCTTTCGTTCCCGGTATTTACGCTTGCCTACTGTATTCCTGTCGTCGTGCTCATATTTATTGCCTGAATCCATATCGGTAATATAGAGAGTAGAACAGCAATGTGTCGAACGATATAAAGTTGAAGGGGCAGGGCGAATAGGCACCATAATAATGCGTCGCGCATTATCATGGTGCAATAGAAGGTGCATTATTTTGGTGCAGAGAAATCGGCAAGTTTTAGAAGCTTATATTCCCTTGTAACCAGATTTTTTGGGTATCCGTATTAGTAAAGGTATCGGCGGCATTATAGTTGTCGGCGCTGTAATACGCATATTTCGCTAATACCGAATAATGCTTGCCGAATTTCTTAAGCGCCGAAAAATCCCACTCATCGCCATACTTAAGTTGCCCGGTATCGTCGGTAAAATTATGGTAAGTGCCGGTTAATATGACTTCGCCACGGTCAAAAGTGCCAATCATCGTGCCGAATACGTCGCGAATACCGTTTCTAGGCGTAACCAGGAATATATCCGCCCAGCCCTGGAAGGCATGGTTGGTGCCCAGCGGCGTATCAAACGTTTTATTGAGGCCTTTGCCGTCAAGCTGCTCTATGGCGCCTTGAAAGGTGAGGTTATAGGCTGTTAAGCCGCCCATCAGGTTAAGGCGGTCAACCGAGTACTTGGTCGGGCCGTGTCCGTAATCTTCCTGATGTCCCCATTCGGCGGTATAAACCACGCCGTAGTTGTCGCTCAGTTTCAGCGTGTCTCCCGGCTTTTGAAAATTGGTCATACGCAAGCCATAGGTTTCGCTGGACTTTTCATAGTTTTCCCGCTCGGTATAATTCAGCCAGTAGCCGTAACCGACCAGATTGCCGTAATCGCCGACTTTGTAATTGACGTTCAGAATCGGAGCCTCGATACGCTCGTTGGTGGCTGTAAATGTTTGTACATTACCGATATAGCCCGCATTAACGGTCAGGCCGAAAAGCTGTTGATTGTTGTGGGTGACCAGTACCGAGTCAAAGGTGGTTTCCATCTGCCGCCAGCCGACATTGCCGATAAACCGGTCGTCATCCAACTTGATGCGTTGCCGCCCGCCTTTAATCAAGGTATCGGGAATGCCGGCATAACTGAGCCATAATTGGTTGAGTTCGCTTTTTTCAGGGTCGGCAATCGTTGAGTAACGGGTATTACTGTTGCGGGTACTATTGTAATCATCCACCATCGCCAAGTTGCCCTCATATTCGGCATAACCTTGAATACCATGAAATACCGGCGACAGTAAACCGGCGCGTAAGCGGCTGGTGACAGCATTGGCTGTTTTTTGCGTGCCTCGGTCTTGATCTACGTTTTCCCAGCGCGTGTTCAGGTCGAACTTGACCGCGCCGTTTTTGCCGTAATGATAGAAATTAAGCGCATCCTCAACATCCTGTGTAACGCCCGCCAAGGCTGAGCCGCTCACTACCGATAGGGCCAGTAGTGATGCAGATAAGGGGGTTTTTCTTTGTTGCTGCGGCATAAAGCCTCCTAATTGTATTTAATGTGTGGTGTTGCAAGTTGTCCACGAAAAGCACGAAAGGGACGAAATAAAGTAGGCCGAAATGAGATCACCCAAGCGTAGCGCGGGGCGGCGTTTCCGGCTTGCCGGTTGTTCGCTGGTTGCAAAGCTGGAGCTTGGGAACCCGCATAAGTTGTCCAACGAAGCGCTTATTAATGCGTATGATCGCACTCGGTTAGAAAGCTCAAGATGCTTTCCCGGTATTTGTAATAGTCGGGATGTTCCAGCAGGGCTTTGCGGCTGCGCGGTCTGGGCAAATCGATGTCTTCTATCTTGCCGATTTTAGCGTGCGGGCCGTTGGTCATCATGACCACCCGGTCTGCCAGCAGGATGGCCTCGTCGACATCATGAGTGACCACAATGGCGGTAACGTGGGTTCTTTCCCAGACTTCCATCAACACTTCCTGCAATTCCCAGCGGGTCAGCGAATCCAGCATGCCGAACGGTTCATCCAGTAACAGCAGTTTGGGCGACAAGGCAAAGGCGCGGGCAATGCCGACACGCTGACGCATGCCGTTGGACAGGTCGGCGGCTTTTTTACGGAGCGAGTCGCCCAAACCGACGCGGGTCAGATAATATTCAACAATATCGTCGCGTTCCGATTTGGAGGCGTGCGGGTAGACTTTATCTACGCCCAGCATGACGTTTTCAAACGCGGTCAACCAGGGAAACAGGCTGGGCGCCTGAAATACTACGCCACGATCAGGGCCCGCACTATCAATTTCTTTGTTGTCCAGAATAATAACGCCTTCGGATACGCTGTTCAGACCGGCGGTCATCGATAATACGGTTGATTTACCGCAGCCGGAATGGCCGATGATCGATATGAATTCGCCTTTTTTCATTTTCAGGTCGAAGCCGTCCACGACTTTAACCGAGCTGTTGCCGTCGGGCGTCGGGTAGATTTTGGACAGCTGTGAAAACTCCAGGTAACGGGGACGGCTTAAATCGCCCTGCGCGGGTTTTATCGCCAGGGATGGCGTGTATGCCGCAGGTCCGTCGGGAACGGACGCGGCGATCGCCAGGGATGGCGTGTATGCCGCAAGCTTGCCGGGAGCAGGCGCGGCGAAGGCCGAACGGTCACGATCCCAGTCATTGCTGGTATTGGGTTTAACATTGGGCAGGACGATTTGATCGGCGCTTGAACCCAGGTTTTTTTCGATGCCGATGTCCATTAAATAACGGGTTATTTCGGCGCGTAATCGTTTAAATTCGGCGTTATGGTTTAACGCAGTCCGGTCTCTGGGACGGTCGATATTGATATGGAAATCCGGGCCGAAGGTCGCATCGGGGCCGGGATTAAGCGGGATAACCCGGTCCGCCATGTAAATCGCTTCATCGACATCGTTGGTAATCAGGATGACGGTTTTCTTTTCCTGTGCCCAGATTTGCAAAATCTCATCCTGCAAGTTGCCGCGTGTCAACGCATCCAGCGCGCTGAGCGGTTCGTCGAGCAGCAAAATGTCGGGGTTGGCGGCCAAAGCTCTGGCGACATTGACCCGTTGCCGCATGCCCCCGGAAAGTTCGGCGGGTTTTTTATCCATGGCCGCGCCGAGATTGACCATCCTGACGTATTTTTCGGTATGCGCTTTACGTTGTTCGGCAGACCAGTCCTTAAAAATCTCATCGACCGCCAACGCCACGTTTTCAAACACCGTCAGCCACGGCATCAGCGAGTAGTTTTGGAACACGACGCCGCGGTCCGGTCCCGGTGCGGTAATCGGCCGGCCTTGTTTTAGCACTTCGCCGCTATCGGCCTGAATTAACCCCGCAATAGCTGAAATCAGCGTGGTTTTTCCGCTGCCGGAAAAACCGACAATGGCAACGAACTCGCCTTCTTTAATGCTCAGGTTGATGTTGTTGAGTATGGATGTCGCTCCATAGCTCTTGCACACGGCCTTTAATTCCAACAAAGGCTGGTGGGCGTCATTCGATGGCGCAGGCGACTGGCTCTGGGTGCGCTTAGCCTGTCCTGAGCTTGTCGAAGGGTTCACAATATTAAGATTTACGACGGACATCACCGACTCCTTGATTAAAGCGCTCTACCGAAAGAGAATATGTTTTGTAAAGACTGCATGATGCGGTCCAAGGCAAAGCCGATCAGGCCGATGGTAAATACCGCAACCATGATTCTGCCCAGGGAGTTGGAACTGCCGTTCTGGAATTCATCCCAGACGAATTTGCCCAGCCCCGGATTTTGCGCCAGCATTTCCGCAGCGATCAGCACCATCCAGCCCACGCCCAGCGACAAACGCATGCCGGTGAAAATGTAAGGCAGCGCGGACGGCAAAATGATTTTCTTGATTTGGGTGCTCCAGCTAAGACGCAACACTTTGCCGACATTGATCAGATCCTTGTCTATCGATGACACGCCGACGGCGGTATTGATAAGGGTCGGCCACAGCGAACACAGCGTGACGGTAATCGCGGACGTCAGGAACGATTTTTCAAACCAGGAATCATCGGTAGTCACATACACGGCGCTGACCACCAGCGTGACGATGGGCAGCCAGGCCAATGGCGATACCGGCTTGAAAATCTGCACCAGCGGGTTGATCGCGGAGTTAAAGATCGGACTCATGCCGCAGAACAGGCCGAGCGGCACGGCGATCAGCGTGGCAATCACAAAGCCTGCAAAAACCGTGTAAAGGCTGGTGAAAATCTTGTCCAGATAAGTGGCCTGGCCGTTATAGGGGCGGACTTTGATTTCAGCGGCCGGATCTTCCGCGTGTTTTTGGTCATTGCGGGTTTGCTGGCGTTGGTAGTACTCGGCTTCTTTGGCCCGTTCGGCGTAATGATCGTCCAGTAATCCGGCGGCTTCGTGCCATACCGCGACCGGGCCGGGAATTGCGCCCAGGCTGGTGTTGACTTTGGATGCGGAAAAGCTCCACAGTCCAAGGAAGACCATGAACGCGAGTATGGGGACGCCCATAATCAGCCAAAGTTGCCGGATTTGCAGGGATGGATTTTCTCCGGCGGCTATTTTTACTAAAGGAACAAACCAGGTGAGCCCGGTTATGTTTAAAAACTTTATCAGTTGGTTGTGCATTGTCGGTACCTCTAAAAGCAGGTGAAAGGCAAAAGGTTAAAGGCAAAAAAGGCGCGTCCCTGCACTAATTCAACGTCCATTGTTTAGGTCGGCACTCGCACTTTTTTCGGGCTGGTTCCCAAGCTCTAGCTTGGGAACGATGGCGTTACTCAACAACCTTGCCGCTCACTACTTTTTGTTTGCCTTTAAGCCCGATAGGAAACTTGCTCAGATAATCATTGGGCTTGGTGGCGTCGAAACTGATGCCGTCAATGAAGTCGGCGCTGGGCGGCTTGATACCGGTTTCGCTGTCGGCAGGAAAATCGCCTGCTTTCGCTTTGCCTTCGGCAACCAGCGCCTTGGCCGCGGCCATGTAAATATCCGGGCGATACACTTTTTTAGCGGTTTCCAGGTACCAGGCATCGGTTTTGTATTCGTTGATTTGTCCCCAGCGGCGCATTTGCGTCAGACTCCAGACCGCATCGCTGTAATAAGGGTAAGAACCGTTATGACGGAAGAACACATTGAAATCGGGCAAGTCGCGTTTGTCGCCTTTTTCATATTCAAACGTGCCGTTCATGCTGTTGGCAAGAACCTCGTAATCAGCCCCGACATATTGTTTTTGCGACAGCATTTCCACGCCTTCATTACGATTTTTATTGTTTTCCGCATCCAGCCACATCGATGCGCGAATCAAGGCTTTTATCACCGCTTTATGGGTATTGGGGTTTTTATCCGCCCATTCTTTGTTTACGCCGAAGATTTTTTCTGCGCTGTTTTTCATCAGTTCGTAATCGCTGATGACCGGTACGCCGATGCCTTTGAACACCGCTTGCTGGTTCCACGGTTCGCCGACGCAGTAGCCGACAATCGTGCCTGAATCCATCGTTGCAGGCATTTGCGGCGGCGGCGTGACGGACAGCATCGCTTCGGCGTCGATCTGGCCGGACGTGTCTTCAGGCGGCGCGTAAAAACCGGGCTTAATGCCGCCTGCCGCCAGCCAGTAACGCAATTTCATATTGTGCGTGCCGACCGGGAAAGTCATCGCCATGTTGAACGGTTTGCCCGCGGCTTTGTATTTTTCCAGCACCGGCTTCAAGGTATCGGCCTTGATAGGATGCACCGGCTTGCCGTCTTTGACCGGAATCTGCGGCTTCATTTGCTTCCAGACATCGTTGGATACGGTAATCGCATCGCCGTTTAAGGTCAGGGTGAAGGCGCTGACTATATCGGCTTTGGTGCCATAGCCGATGGCCGTGCCAAAGGGCAGGGTTGCCAGCATGTGCGCGCCGTCCAGTTCGCCGCTGACGACACGGTCTAATAACACTTTCCAGTTGGCTTGTGCTTCCAATTGCACGGAAAGGCCTTCATCTTCGAAATAGCCTTTTTCCAGGGCAACCGCCAACGGCGCCATATCGGTCAGTTTGATGAAGCCGAGTTTTAAGCTTTCCTTTTCCAGTTTTTCAGCTGCGTAGGCACTGGTTGCAAAGGAAAAGGTTGATACCGCAGCCACGGCAACCAGCGCCGTAACCAGTTTTTTGATAGTAAATCGTCCGGTTTGTTTCATATTGACCTCAGCAGGTTTGAAAAAATCAGCAAAAAAAAAGCGTCACCTAACGGAATACGTACTGTATTCAGTCTGGTAGACGCCTTTGTCTGTTTGGGTTCGCCGTTGAACCCGTATTTTTTAGTGCCCCGTCGTTGGAGCTCCTGTAATGTTTAAAGCAATCGTTGTGCCAAAATGGGCGAATGCTTATTTTATGGATTTAAGTTAATGAATATAAGCGGTTATAGTTCGTATTGAGGAGGGCAAGGTGAGAGGGGTGTATGTCTGTAATGCATCAATTTTGTGCATTCACCTATTCGTTTGCACCAACTATGACGAATGCGCTTCCATATCTTCCAACTCGATATTGAGCGCTTTTGTTGAAAGCAATAACTCGCTTATTGATGCTAACAACGATAAAACAATAAACACCATGCTGAAGCCGAAAGTCATGTTGCCGTAATATTGCAGTCCGTAAAAGATCAGCCCCATAGCGAGTGTGCAGCAGATAATGCCAACGACTCCCAGCACTTGCATCGCCACAATAAAGCGGATGCGGAGTCTTAAGCTGTCGATCTGTTTTTTGGCAACCGGGCTTTGGGTTTTGTTAAACAGGTTATGCTGTTCTCTAATCCGGCTGGCAATCGCCAGAAAACGGTTGGAATAGGCCAAAAATAAAACTGAAATGGCGGGAAATAACAGGGCGGGTGTGGTGATGGTGATGTCCATGGCTATTGATAAGGCTAATAAGGGGCAAAATAGATCATTTTTAGATAATAAAGGGGGATTAAAACTCATCCCAATCATCATTACCAGCAAGTTGTAACTGTAATTTCTTACCGGCACCTGCTCTGGGTAGCGCTATTTCTTTTTTCGCGGGCGGTAAATGAAAGTAGCTGTTTGACGTGCCCGAGTTATCTACCACTTTAAAACTGCTTACCGTGATCACCAGGTTTTGCGCTTGTTCTTCCAGTAATTCCGCGGCCGCAGCGGCTTGTTCTACCAGGGCGGCATTTTGTTGGGTTACGTCATCCATTTGGGTGATGGCTTGATTGACTTGTTCGATGCCGGCGCTTTGTTCGGCGGAGGCGGCGGTGATTTCAGACATCATGTCGGTAACGCCGCGGATGGAGGTGACAATTTCTTCCATGGTCAGCCCGGCTTGGGCAACCAGCTTACTGCCGTCCGAGACTTTATCGACCGAATCACTAATCAGCTCTTTAATTTCTCCGGCAGCCGTCGCGGCGCGTTGCGCGAGATTGCGCACTTCTACGGCAACAACGGCAAAGCCCCGGCCTTGTTCGCCGGCGCGGGCGGCTTCTACCGCAGCGTTGAGGGCAAGAATGTTGGTCTGGAAAGCAATGTCGTCGATCACCGAGATAATGTCCCCGATTTTGCGTGACGATTCATTGATTTCATTCATCGTCATGACGACTTGGCCGACCACTTCAACGCCTTTGCCCGCGATGTCGGATGCGTCAACGGCGAGCCGGTTGGCCTGTTGGGCGTTGACGGCATTATGCTGCACGGCGGAGGTCAACTCTTCCATGCTGGCGGCGGTTTGTTCCAGGCTGGCGGCTTGCTCCTCGGTGCGATGAGATAAGTCGTTGTTACCGGTGGCGATTTCGTTAGCCGCTGTGTGAATGTTGTCGGTGGAATCCTTGATATTGCCGACCAGGCCTTTGAGGTTTCCTACAATACTATTCATGCCGACAATCACTTCGCCAAAGGTGCCGGGATAGTCTTTATCGATGGTTTGGGTCAAGTCGCCTTGAGCCAGGGCATCGGCGACATGCAGCACGTCGTTGAAGCCGACATCGCAGGTTTCCATCAGGTGATTGAGATTGGCCAAAATCCCCTTGAACATGAACTCAAATTTATCCGGATCGCTACGCTTTGAGAAATCGCCTTGAGCGCCTGCTTCCGCAAGCATTTTGATTTCGTTGTTAACGGCGAGAAAGGTCTTTTTGGCATTGTCCATAATCTCGGTAATGACAATGGTTTCTCCCGGCAAAACGTCCATATCAAGAGAGAAATCGCCTTTTGAATACTGGGAGACGATACCGATCAGCTTTCTGTTGATCAGGATACGCGATTGAATCAAGTCATTAACTTCATAGGCTATCTTGCCATAGATACCGGAGAATGTTGAACTGTCGAGTTGCTCTTTGACCCAGCCCTGTGCGTGCTTTTTCGCCATATCGTCCAGGCCGGTAACGAAGAAGTTGATCGAATCCTGCATGGTTTTCATGGAGCGCAACAGATCCCCGATTTCATCTTTTTGATGCGTGTCAATGCTGGAGTGCAGGTCTCCATTGGCAATGGCTCCTGCAACCTGTTGGACGGTCTTGAGCGATCGTATGATGCTGCGACTGATCATTACGGTCAACACGACTGCCATAGCAACGCTGAAGATGAAAATGCCGACCAGGAAGATTTCGTACCCGTGTATTGTATTTTGCGCGTGTGCCTCATCTTCCAGGTTGCGGGCTGTTGTAAGTTTCACTACTTCATTAATAGCATTACGATGCTCTTCATAAGCGCGACGCATTTTCAGGAGGCTGGCGAGTGAGCCGTCACGGTCGCCCGCCTGGATGCTCGGCAGAAACCGCTGGCCGGCTTCATTGTAAAAGGTTTGCGCCGCCCGGTAAGAGCGTTCAAGTAAAGAAACCTGGAGTCCCTGTTCCAAAGATTGGCCTGTCCAATAACGATGACGGGACTCGTATTCCGTTTTTAGCGATTGAAAGTGCGTCACCAAGGCGCTGATTTCAGCCGGGTCGGCGGTTTGGGTTAATTGCAGCGTCACCAAATAGGATTCGATAATGTATTCAGGCGGGGGCAGGACATCGGCAATAATATCTTTACCCTGAACGATGCGTTGATAAATGGGGCCATTAACATTCAGTGTATTCATGGCCTTGAATGTTGCGAAACCGAACAGTGAAAAACCGATGACCAACGTACTTACAATGATCGTAAAACGCATTTTGATAGTTAACTGTCCGGAGTTTTTCAAGTTATTTAGCATGATGCAATCTCCTGTTTCTATAGTTATGATTGGGATTGTTAAATAGTAAATATTTTCGATTGGATCCATGTTCCGGCCGATCATTACGATGGTTGTGCCGACGCTATTAAATCCAGAATGTATCGAATGCTTGCAATGTAATGAGGGCTTAAATTGCTGCGGACATTTATTAATCCATTGTTAGGTTTTTCTATCCTTAAAGAAGGACAAAAAAAAGCGTCTTCAAGCGGAATGCTACTGCATTCAGTCTGTTAGACGCCTTTGTCAATATGGTTCGCCGTTAAACCAAGATCTTTCAGTGCCCCGCTATCAGGGCTTCTGTCGTGTTTAACGCAAGCGTTGTGCCAAAATGGTTATATGATATTTTTCGATGGATCTTATTTAATAATTACAATTGGTTACCGATTACCTTTTATATCGCAAGGATAATGAGGGTTTCGAGAACAATGCATCGAATGAGTGCAATCTTTCGATGTGTTGCACCAATTGAGTTCTCTTGAGGTGCGGTATAGGAATGGCTGCACCAAAAGCAGGCGTTTTACGGCAGCATGGACAGATATAGGCTCCTCGGTACACCGCTATACGGCTCCTGCATTGATGCTGTCGTCCAAGCCGTTTCTCCAATTCGGCATAAAATCTGCTACTACTTGGAGAGTCATTATTAATTCTCAGGTATTCCGATTATGTCCAAGATAAGCCATCTTAATGTTTTTGAAAAATATGAAGAACATCGATCGGCGACTCATAAGCGGCTTTCTTCCATAAAGCAAACGGCTTGATATGAAAACATTTATTAAGGTAACGGAAATATGGATACCCACAAAAGATCGTACCCGCTTGGGCTTTAGCGCCGGACTGTATGGCTCTTTGCATGAATTCCGGGTTGCCAGCGAAAAGGAATCCTTCGCTTATGATGAAGGTTTGCCCGGTAAAGCATGGGCAGCCGGTCATCCTGTCGTGTTAACGGAATTTGACCACTCTTATTTCAAGCGGACAAAATCAGCCAAAAAAGCAGGGTTAACCTGCGGTATTGCGATACCTGTTTTTTCAGGTGAATTTATAATGGCCGTGGTGGTTTTTTTGTGTGGGGACGATCAGCATCATGCCGGCGCGATAGAAGTATGGAGCAACAGCGCGGAGAAAAATACTGAGCTGGCGGTTATTGACGGATATTACGGTACGTTGGATGAATTTGAAAACATCTCCAGAGGAATGAGCTTCATCAAGGGTTCCGGTTTACCCGGACAGGTATGGGCAACAGGCATGCCCGTACTCATAGAGGATCTGGGGCAAGCCTCCGCTTTTATCAGAAGTTCGGATGCCAGAAAAGCCGGGATAACGACGGCGCTGGGTATTCCGGTTTCGGTGGTTGCAAACCAGGTTTATATCATGACATTTCTGTCGGCTAAAGCGACGCCGATTGCCAAACGCATACAGATCTGGGTGCCGGATGAAAGCGGTCAACGGCTGGTGTGTCAGTCGGGATACAGTAAACAAAATGATGAGCTGGCGGAAATGTTTGAAACCATCTCCGTGCGCAAAGGCGAGGGACTATTGGGCAGGGTATGGCTAACCGGCGTTCCGTCCATCAGAAATAACGCGGAAGTCGCGCCGGTAGAAGGGCGCTTGAATTCCATGCTTGCAATGCCGGTCATCGATGGCGGAAAGTTGAAAGCGGTGGTCACTTTTCTGTTTTAGCTATTGCGTCCGCCTCAAATTGGTGCAAGACACAAAAAAGCCTTCCTTGTTGGGCTATTGCATCGTTATGTACGAATCTCAGGATATAGTGAATGTCTAAAGGCGACGGACGATTAAATCGCTTCGAAGGTTAAACATCATAGCCATTCGGCAGCAATATCGATTAATAAAATACGCTCGTCGTCCAGTCTGAGCGATAGGGTTTTGCACAGCATATCGTTATTAAAATCCCGATAGCGTTCAGAAGTTACCAGGCGGTAACTGTCTTTTGCCGACTCAAGCGCCAGCAATTGATAAAAATAAGGTCGCCATGCCCAGTTAAAGCCGATTTGAGTCGGGTCCTCGAACCAGTTGCCATCGGCAAAATTAAAATTCGATGAGATCTGGTCGCCTTCGTTATTGCATAAATAGAACCGTAAAATGCCGCTCGTTTCAAACGGGTGCGCGGATAATTTTTTGAGGTTGAAGTCGGTTTCCAGCGCTATTTTCAGGCATTCGATCAAGCCCTTAATATTGGCGATAAACTGTATCTTGTGTTCTTCTTTGGCCAAGGTTTTTTTCAGGAAGGTCTTTCTCAGTGAACTGATTTGTTTTTGATAATGCAGCGGTTCTTTAAATTCCGCTGTGGCGGGTGAGAACAGATAGCCCTGCATATATTGAGCGCCGCAACTCAAGCCGAAATGGAAGTCGTCAATGGTTTCCACTCCCTCGCAAACGATACGGCAACCGGTGCGTTTCGCCAGGCGGGATATTAAATGCACCACATCGCTGGCTATGCCGCCTTTGGCGGCATTCTGGAATAATTGCATGTCCAGTTTGATGATGTCGGGTTGTATGGCCATGACTCTTTCCAGCTGAGAAAACCCGGCGCCAAAATCATCAATCGCTATTTTTAAGCCGTGTTGGCGATACAGGTCGGCAATTTCAACGAGTTTGTCCAAGTCGCCTTTTGATTCGGTTATTTCAATAATGACGCGGTTTCTGTCAACATTAAACTCGTCCAGCATGAGTAGTGTCGGCAATGAAGTAAAGTCAGCGAGGTGGTCGATCCAGGCGGCTGAAATATTGATGGTTAAATAGCCCTTGTAATGTGATCGACTGAATTGCTCCAGAGCTTGACGTCGAACCATGCGATCCCAGGCTATCAGTTGGTCGGGGGCAATGTCCGGCGAAGAGAATAATTCACCGGCCGAAATAACCCGGCCATTTGCGTCATGTTGCCGTGCTAATGCTTCGTAGCCGATGATAGTGCCGCTGGCAGCGCCAATAATAGGTTGGAAATAGGGGAATAGTATCTTTTCTTGATTCATAGGTTTGTTTTGTTTGGCTAATGCTTCATGGCTGCTGATAGAGCCGCCGACAGTGCTAACAATAGGTTCAAAATAAGAGAATAGTTTTTTTTCCGTATTCATAATAGAAATGTTTGTTTAATGAGTTCAGCCATGGAAATAACATTTTTTGCCATTTCCCCGATTACTGTAGTGCTGTTCATCGCCAGTTTTTTGGTGGGTAAATGTCGTCTTTAGTTGATCTACCCGTTTCCATTGTTCAAATTCGTCTTAATTCGTTTGTTACATGCCCGCAAGAAACTGCTGTTGTTCAGTTCCAAGGTGTCTCAGAAATAGCCCTGTTTATGTTTGATGCGCAAATATCAAAATATTGGCAAATACATAAAGTGTTTAACTCATGGCAATAGCGGCCTGGATCAGGCAAAAAAAAGCGTCTCTCAGCGGAATGCTCAATGCATTCAGTCTGATAGACGCCTTTGTCAATAGAGTTCGCCATTAAACCAATATTTCTTTAATGCTCCGCCATTGGAGTCTCTGCAGTGTTAAGAGCAATCGTTGTGCCAAAATTCCTATATGGGTTATTTATGTTAATTATTTAACAAATATAAGTGCTATAAGCGACCTGTTGTAGAACAAGCGTGGTCGGAGCCCTTAAAATAACGCACTTAATAGGTGCAATTTCCCTGTGCATTGCACCAATTAGGTTGTTTTGGTGTGTAATTTCTGCGCACAGGAAGGGTTGTTGACTGTTTTGATCATCTGGCACAAAACCTGCTGGAGCATGGAGAGTTATCATGAATTCTCGGGATCGAAAGCATGTCTAAAATGAGTCATATCAATGTTATCGAGAAATACGAGGAACATCGCGTCGCTATTCATAACCTGCTTTCTTCCATTTTGAGTTGTTTTGCCGATGACAAAATGTTCGAGAAAAGTGATGAGGAACTTACCGAGTTTCTCAATTCCCTGTGTTCTTATTACCCGTTTGTCAGTCTTCTTTACCTGCTTGACGCAAAAGGCAAGCAAATCTGCATGAACGTGCCGGGCAGTCAGTTTAAGCATCATCCTAAAATCGGCCTGGATGCGGACCGTAGTAACCGGCCCTACTATTTGGCGGCGATGAAGACTGACGGGGTAGCGGTAACTGAGCCTTATTTGTCCAGCGTCAGACGGGAGCTATGCCTGTCCGCCAGTATGAAAGTTAACAATGATGACAGCACCATAAAGGGTGTCGTTGTGCTGGATATTGATCTTAGCTCCATGCTGGCGATATTGACCGGCGATAGCAGGCGCATTCATTTCGAACCCTATTTTAAAGCCATGTATACGCTGATCGTGCTCGGTTTGTTTACGGTCGCGTTGATGTTGCTTTATGCGGCCGGGGTTGAGTGTTTGGATGTGATATATGCGATGATGACGCCGGAAAAGCGGCTGGAGATGCCGTTGGGCGTGGTTATTTACCTGACCTTGAGCCTGGCTATTTTTGATCTGGGCAAGACAACGCTGGAAGAAGAAGTGCTGTTGTACAAGGATGTGCTCAGGCATAGCTCGACCCGGCGCACGATTACCCGTTTTATTGCGGTGATTATTATCGCGGTGTCCATTGAGTCGCTGTTGATGATTTTTAAATTCGCATTAAAGGGCGATGGCGAACATATCATTGAAGCGGTCTGGATCATTATCGCGGTGGCGTCGCTGCTGGTGTCGCTGGGTATTTATGTGTACTTGGGCAGCAAGGCGGAGGGGATGCTGCTGAATAACCGCGATAAGCAGAAAGCGGGTTGATAGAATGGCAATAATAACGTAATCAAGACAACGTATAATCTTGTTGAGCGCTGTAGTTCGGTCATTGACTCGTGCCGGGCGCTAGACATGAAATCATGGGTTCATGATTGGACCTGGAACGCAACACATTATCAATCGACATTATGACAACAAAATATACTCCCCTAAAAGATCACGATACCCCTATCAAGGTACTGTTTACCGGTTATCTGTGTACGGTTGGCATAGGCTATCTTTTTGCATTAATTCAAATATTGTTTACCCACGGTATGGCGGACGGTAAATTCGGCTTGTCCGTTGATGATATTGTTTACAGTTATTACGGTAACCGTTCAGGCACGGTTTTGGAGCAGAAACTGAATGGTTCGATGAAGGATAATGCCCCGGAACAGGAACGTTTTAAGATCATGGAATGGGTTAGGGACGGCGCGAACAGCGATGATTATAAGGCGGACGGCATCGACAAAATAATCGAGAGCCGTTGCGTGATGTGCCATAACAAGGAAGCGTCCGGGATACCGGATTTTACCCAATTCGAGGCGCTAAAAGCCTTAACCACAGAGGATACGGGGGCTACATTCGCGTCATTAACACGGGTTTCGCATGTGCATATGTTCGGCATCAGCTTCATCTTTATGTTCGTGGGGCTTATCTTTAGTTTTGCGGAGACCACGACAACGCAATATAAGTGCATTGCTATCGGCATGCCTTATGCGTTTCTTGTAGCCGATATATTGTCATGGTGGTTGACCAAGATTCACCCGATGTTTGCCTGGTTGGTTATTTTTGCCGGTATGGGCATGGGCGTTTCATTCATGTTTATGTGGGTAACGTCCATTCTGGAAATGTGGCTGTTTAAACCGGTGTTTATTGATGGCTTGGGTTCACGTTATTTACAGATGCGCGATAGTACTGACGCGTCATTTGCGGACAGGTTATGGTTTTATGCCAAGACGCTAGGGAAGAAGATTAAACCTGCGGCGGCTTTTGTAACAGAACAATGGCTCACACGCGGCTGGCCTGTTGTTAAAGAGTGGTTGAAAAAAATAGCATAGCCAGGTGGAATTACGGGCTGCCGCAGTGCAGTCCGGGTACCTGTTTAGACAAACAACCGACTGATTATCGTCGTATCTACATTTCAGGTTCAGCCTGATTCTTCATTGACCGCGCCGTTTTTATCGTCACGATAGAAATGGCCGCGTCTTCAATTTCCCGGCTAATGCCGGTCAAGACCCAGTCACTCACGATAGGGAGGATCGGCACTGATAACGCTCTCCATTCGTGCTGAGATTGTCAATGCGCCGGGTGTTCTGCGTGCTCTTAAATAGTCATCTTATGGCTTAAGTAATTATACGTATATTACTGATTTTTAATGTTTTGTTGATATTGACTCTATGGAAATTTAAGCGGCGGTTAAGGATACTGTCATTGTGATAACCGGCTAGCCCGCCGAAATGGCGAGAGGGGAGGTTATTACAACAGCGTCAGATATTTTATTGAACGACATCTGATTATATTTAAATATGTTCATGGAGTAATAACAATGAAACAATTTAACAAAAAAATATTAACTGCAAGTATTCTTCTTGCATTGGGCGCAGCTTCTAGTGCTTGGGCACAGGATCCAATAACAGCATCAGTAGGTCTAGGGCTAGGAAACTCTTCAGCAAGCGGTGCAAGTAATTCTACAGTCGGTAATATTACTGATACTACGACTAAAACCAGCACTGATACAAAAACCATTACCAGCACCGATACAAACAACAGTGTAAAAACGGTGGATAGTAATAACACCAAAACTAATACCGATACTACAACGCTCACCAAAACTGACAACAGTATCGGTTCCGATAGCAAAGTGAAAGTAGCCGATCAAGGTGCATCGTCAATTGGTAGCGGTACGGCAACGACTACTGATACCAAAACTACAACTATCTCTAATACTGATAGCAGTAGTGGTAAAGATGGCTTTGCTAAAGCTAAAGATAATGCTGCTGCTGTAAATGGTAGTGGAACTGCTTCTACTAGCAATACTGATTCCAGTAACAGTGGCAACACTAAAACCAGCGTAAGCGCCAAAGATCAAGGTGTTGCAGCAAATGGCGGCAGCGCTACTTCTACGGTCGATCACGCAAAGGCTGATAACGGTTCAGCTTCAGCCAATGTAGGCAATGCTACTGCTACTAACAACAAATCAGACGCGAAAGGAGATGGTTCTGCGGCAACTAATGTCGGAAACGCTTCCACGCAATATCTCGATTTGAAGGTCCATGGAAATGGTAATGCTGTTGCAGGTATCGGTAATGCCACCAGCACCTACAAAGTCAACAATCAAGAATTGATCGGCACAGTCACCGGTAATCCAACTGGTTTACCATCCGATACTACGGTATTGGCCTCTATCCCAT
>scf_100011_pt827 | contig 22312 bp, 22 predicted proteins | sample Micenr1anaerobic_FD_49594 | JGI IMG/M metagenome (IMG submission 49594) | reverse complement strand
TAAAGAAGTTGTTACGGAGGTCTCTACTCTCTTACTGCCACTATCTGAATAAGGCTTAGACCGCCATATAGCAGTAAAGAGTTCGTAAACCACGGGAAAATCAAGGAGGAATAGAAGCTGTGTATTTCGCCCACTCCTATCGTTTCTGGAAACATGGTTTAAGCGAAAATACCCAAGGGTAACCTTAGCCGTTTTGAAGACCATAATCGATGATCAGATTGAGACACCAATACATAGCGCTCAATTATCACCTCGAAAAGCACTCCGGCTTTAAAGTGTTTTTTGCTAAGCAGGACACGAAGCCACATGAACACTGGCTCCTCTACCGCATTATCGAACTCTACTCAACATATCAAGAACAATACCGAGTAAACAACAAAATATTCTCAATGACATACAAGCACTAATTGAAAATACAAGACCCTTTACAATTGACTTACCCCTCCACCGGACGCTGCTTCTATTATTCTGTCAATCAACCTTGAGGACTCGAATTCATATTTTTCATTCAAAAAAAAACCCTCGCTACCTATTTGGTAACGAGGGTCTCAAATCCCTTAACTGACAACCAAAGTTATCAGTTAATTATTTCATTTAGATGAAAGATGGAATTAATGGAGCATCTACCATAATCATTTGACGGTTGCCAGCTTCATCAAAGAAGAATAACAAACCAGCGAAACGACTGTCTGGATCATAGATCAAGTCAGCTAAACGGTAAACTTCCCAAGCAGCGTCAGAAGCAGTAACTTGCACAGTTCTTGATGTGCCTGGAGCGATTGGGCTGTTATCACTAACAGTCAATCCTTCTTCAGCCAACAAGTCATCTGGGTAGCCTGTTTCGTCAACATGAACCTTAGGATCTAAGAATCGAACACCAGCAGTGTTAAACTCACCTAAACGTACTGAAGAATCACCATTATTAGTGATAGTCAGTGTCATTTGCATTGCACGACCTGGTACACGATAAGTTGCATCTTCAACTTTAACGTTAACAGTTTTTGCAGGCATTTCAATTGGTTTCATGCCGCGCAACAAACCAGCTTGCAATGGAGTTGTTACAGGATACGCTGCGTTTGTGCTGCTCATACCGAAAGCAACAACTGCAATTGTACCGATTGCAAAACCCATAGCAACTTTCTTGTCAGTAGCAGTGATCAATGAATCAGCTTTACCTGCTTCAACAGCAATGTGACGTGGAACAAATATTGGTTTACGAGCCCAATATCCCAACCAAGCCAAACCTAAGGCATACCAGAAAGCGTGCCAGAAGTAAGTGTTGCTCAGATTATACGTTTCCAGGTTGATTGTATCACCTAACAACGTAGTAACTGGGTTAACAAATGATCCCATAGTACCAGTAACAGTTACCCATTTACCTGGACCGATGATTGGACCACCGCCTTTAACGTTCATCATTGTATGTACGTGCCAGTCACCTGGACGACGTGCTTTTAACAATACTTTAAACTCATAAGTTTCACCCAATTCCAGAGAAACTGAACGTGGAACTAATTGACCACCGATCCATGAACCTTGACGAATAAATACAGGTCCAGGAATACCGATGTTCAAGAATGAAATTTCTGGTTTATCAACAGTTTCAGGCCATCCCGCGAAAACGTGGAATTTACCGGAAATTGTCATAGTATCATTCACAGGCACTGTATCTTTTGACCAATTCAAGTCAAACCAGTGAATTGTACGCATACGCATAAATGCGGCTTGCGACTTTTCGCCATGAGCAGATGCAGTTGGTGCGTAAAACATCGCTGCTGTAACAGTTACCAGCAGTGCGACAAAGGATAATTTAGCAACCTTGTCTTTTATTAATTTCATATATCCTCCTCTATAATAGAGAATCTATAGTTTTCAGAGTATCTAATGTCAACAGCTTATTTTTTAGTGTTAACATCAGTCTTTTTGTGTAATTTCCTACAACCAAGTGCTTACGCGCTTTGGGTGAATGAAGTACCACCGAACCATTTACCGAAGAAATGCCACAAGAAGTAAATCAAAATACTCACGAAAGCAGAGAAGAACGCTGATACTGGAGCAACGTCTTTACCGAAAGTTCTTAATGTACCTTTTTCAACCATTCTGATGTACTCAGGTGTACCAGTTCTTACGTAGTGGTAACCTTGTAAATCAGCTAGTGTCATCATCATGCCATTGTATTCAACAGGAACATGTAATGGTGCTATAACTGGCCAGTTGCCTGGATAGAATAACAGACCCCATGCCATACCACCGATTACCGCTGTAACTGTCATACTGCCTGACAGCATTAACACAACGTCAAGAACAATAGCACCTGGCATCAGGTTTGAAGGGAAGCAGAAATTCACTGGGAAATAAGTCCAACCCCAGAAGTTTAAATATCTGTTAATCCACTCACCTAAAAGCAGACCTAAGATACAAACTACCGCACCGAAAGGCAAACGGTAACGCCACCACAACACAGCTTGAACAGCTGCTGGGAAAGTGATTGAAACGATTGGAGCTACAGTTACCCATAGACGTCTATCTTTCCAGTCAGTCCAGAAATCCCAGTCACCACCAGTTAACATGTAGTGAATGTGATAACCACCAAGTACAACGAAGAACAATACGAACAGAATTAGCCAGTCGAACGTGCGTGAAACTTTAACTGCCTCAGCGCGTGAACGTACAGCTGATTGAGATGCGCTCATTAGCTTACCTCCTAAAGGATTTAAATTATTTTTATTAATGACCATCTTCAACTTTTGCTGTTTCGCCCTGAAAAAAAGCGAAACAGCAAGCGGAGATAGTAATTACAACCAAGACTTATATTATTAAGCTAAGTCTTTTTTCAGAAGCTTAGCAATAGCTATAACTTCTGTGTTCACAACACCCATTACACCCAAAGCTGCCCATCCGAAGAATACGAAGCCGTAGTGTAAAGGAGCAACAAACAACTCTTCCATAAACCAGAAAGTATGACCCCATTCATTCAAACCAACATTTGGCAGAATCATGAAAGGACCAACTACTGCAACCATATATTGAAGGTGCAGACCTTGCTGATAAGTAGGAAGTCTGGTTTTTGCATATAAGAAAGCAGCGCCGCCAGTAATGATGTAGATAGGATAGCTCAAATAAAATTCGATGATGTGACTTGGTGTAAAGTCAGTATCACGAACGATAGTTTGATGCCATGTACCATCTTGCTCTGTAAAGTAGCTAGCGCCGTAATAGATAGCGAAGCCATACATTACCAACCAAGTCCAATGAGTAAAATGTCTTCTTAACTCTTCTCTTGGTGTGATTGACATTACTTTACGATCACGAGATTTCCAGATATAGCCCCACAAAATACCTGCAGTTGCTACTTCTAAAACAAACTCGATATAAAGAAAGTTCATCCAATATGTTTCGAATTCAGGAGCGAATGAATCCAGACCAGCTGACCAGCCATAGACACCTTCATACCAACGAACCCAACCATAGAACACTACATACAGCAGTGATCCAAGGATCATATTTTTCTTATTTAACAGCGGTGCTTCCGCAGCATCAGCTCTCACTGATTCAGTTGTAGCTGCCATTTCTACCTCCAAAAATTATCAAATCCCCGACCAGTTATGACCAGGGGCTATAGTTACAACTCCATTTTCTCACCCGAACCTAAAAACATTAAGGCCCAAGTGCCACCAAGTCAATTTAGTGAGCTGTCAGTCTACCAGTTCAATTAGCCTTGTCAAGTCAAAAACAAGCACCCAATACATTTCATTGAATCCAGGCTTTACCCGCCAAATTCCTCTACACTTAAAACATTGATTCCTGTTAGAATTAATTTTGATTTTACTTTTCTTTAACTCAATTATCTTAAGCCCATGAAGAAATACTCCATCATAATTTTTATTGTCGCATTATCAACTCTACTTTTAATCCAGAGCAAAGTCATCATGCCCTTCGTTTACAAAGTAGTTCAATCTGATTTGTTTCTTGTTGACAGCAAAGATCAAGGAGGACAATCTCCTATCTCCACACCATTAACCAAACTCGCCTTTATGCATTGTAATAGCTACATTAAATCCAAACTTGGGCCAGATGTATCGATTAACTTCCCTGAAAAACCCCTTAATGCCTGGAGCTTAGGGAACTACCAATATATTATTAACGCCGAAATCGATATCACGAGCACTACCGCAAACACAACCACCAAGAAATATGTCTGCCGAATTAATTACAAAAACGGCGACAACGATGAAGGCTCCCTTGATTTTGCCAACTGGTCCATTGAAGGACTGTCCGGCTTAGATTCTATTTAAGATATTGCCTACCGGCATTAATACGCAATTATTGCCCCACCCTCCTTAACACACCAAATTTATTGCGTGAACTACCTTTTAGAATTCACTCAAATCAAACCACTTCATTAAATATAAAGCGTTATTGAATCCCAAGAATAACAAACGCTACAAAAAAATCGAAAGTCTAGTCGCCATAAAGCAGAAAGCCAGTACAACAATGCTGTACTGGCTTTCTGCTTTATGGCGGACATGCAAAATAAAATGACTAATATGCCTATGCTTTTGCTTACCTACGCATCAGACGCAATAAAAAATACCAATCCTTTTATTTACCGTATTTTTTACGGAATTTATCAACGCGCCCCGCTGTATCAACAACGCGCTGCTTTCCTGTATAAAAAGGATGGCATGAAGAACAAACCTCAACTTGCAAGTCCTTACCCAATACAGAACCGGTCTCAAATTTATTACCGCAACCGCAAGTTACAGTAATTTGCTTATATTCTGGATGAATTTCTGGTTTCATATCACTTTCACATTACCCACAAACGGGCTACATACTTTATTAAAGAACCCCATATAATACGTATTTCATTAAAAGTTCGCAACTCAATTTAATTTATGCGCATTATTACTTTAAACGCAAATAGCATCCGCTCCGCAGGACGCAAAGGTTTCTTCACATGGATGCAGCAACAAAACACCGATATTATTTGTATACAAGAAACAAAAACCCAGCTGCATCAACTCAGTTTCGATCCATTCTTCCCTGCAAACCATCACCGTTTTTACCATGGCGCAGAAAAAAAGACTCTAGCGGATTGGCTTTATATTGCAGAAACAGCCCGATAAAATCATTAACGGCGCAGGTTGTGAGAGAAATCAATACAGAAGACCGCTTTATTGAAGCTCAACTTGGTGATTTAACATTATCCCGATTTACTTACCTTTCGGCTCATCAGAGGAGAAGACCGACAAGCCTTCAAGGTTAAATTCATGGAAAAATTCACTCCTTCTTTACAATAATGCTCGCAAAATGACCGTGACTACATAACCTGCGGCGACTGGAACATAGCCCACAAAGAAATTGACCAAAAAAACTGGAGAGACAATCAAAAGAACTCCGGCTATTTACCCGAAGAAAGGACTTGGCTGAATCAATTATTTGCTAATGGACACAGGATAGACGCGTTCAGACTAAATTAATCAAGAAGCCGAACAGTACGCATGGCAATCAAACAGAAGTCAATCTTTGGTAAAAAATGTCGACTGCCGCATTGATTGTCAAATAATCAGCCCCGCTCTTAAAGATTAAAGTAACGGTAGCATTCATCTTATAAAAATGAGCACTTTTCCGATCATGCTCCACTCATCATGGATTATAGTTATACGCTTTAGACCGGCTTTGATAGCGCATCAATAAAAGCACCAGCACGATTGCCGGCAAACCTACTGTTGATGCATATATAAAAAAGACAGTGTAGCCATAACTATCTACAACTACCCCGGAAAACCCCCCTAATAGCTGGGCGGGCAAAGTCATCAGTGAACTGAACAACGCATATTGTGTGGCTGTGTACGCAGTACTGGTTAAACTGGAAAGGTAAGCAATGAACACCGATGTCGCTATTCCACCACTTAAATTATCCGCACTTATAACACCTGCCAACAGCAATAAATTGGGATCGCTAACCGCCAAAACAGCAAACAACAGATTAGTAGCCGCCACCATAACCGCACCTAGCAGCAAGGGACGCATAATCCCATACCTAACAACCAGCACTCCACCCATTGCAGCACCGGCAATGGTCATAAAAAACCAAAAACCTTACTAATATCAGCGATATCTTTTTTACTAAAACCCAAATCAAGATAAAACGGATTAGCCATAACCCCCATGGTAATGTCGCTCATTTTGTAAACTGCGATAAGCATTAAAATTAACAAACCGACCTTGCCGTTGCGTCCAAAAAACTCCACAAAGGGATGCAACACAGCATCCACGAAACTTATCGACAACCGCCGCCAGATATTCTGACGCTTTACCGCAACATCCTCGCTCAACCTTCCGTCAAAATGCTTATGGTCTGGCTCTTTAAGACAAAGAGTCGTTACCAGACCCACAGACATGGCCGTTGCCATTACAAAATAAGCCACTTTCCAACTAGCATAATCCGCGATATAAAAAGCACCCGCACCCGCTACCAATAAGGCAATCCGATACCCTAACACGTAGGTCGCCGCCATAGCACCCTGGTATTCAGGATTTACTGATTCAATACGATAAGCGTCAATAACAACATCTTGCGTAGCCGAACAAAATGCCACCCACACTGCAAAGAGGGCAATCTGCTGTAATTGGCTATGCGAATCCGAACTTCCCATACCAACCAGACCGACAACAATACCCAATTGCGCAAGCAACATCCAACTGCGTCTTTTACCCAAAAATTTAGTTAAAAATGGCAGTGATAGCCTGTCGACGACCGGAGCCCAAAAAACCTTTATTGAATAGGTAACCCCGATCCAGCTAAAAAAGCCTATAACCGATCTCTCCACACCCTCATCCCGCAACCAGGCTGATAATGTCGAAAAAACCAATAAAAAAGGAAGTCCGGCGGAAAAGCCAAGAAATATCATGCCGCGCACTCGCGGCTGAACATAAATTGAAAAAGGCCGACCGCCAACTTTTATTGTCAGCCATTGGCCTTACCCGACAAACGCGACTGCATAGCCAGATAACTGGTCGCTCCAGAACTTCCTGCACTCACCATATTCATATGGCTTATGCAGGAGGCAAAATCACGTCTGGAGCAGTTGCCGAGCACTGCACAAGGAGTGCAGTGCATACTTGGGCTATCAACCATTAATTAGATAATGAGCAACAATACTTGCTATGTAACCACCAGCAATTGCAGGCGTCCACTTCAAATGACTAAAAAAGGTATATTTATGGTCAGACTGCCCCATCAATGCCACACCGGCAGCAGAACCAACGGATAATAACGACCCACCGACACCGGCAGTTAACGTCACCAATAACCATTGATATAAATCCATGTCCAGATTCATATTCAGCACCGCAAACATAACAGGAATATTATCGACAATCGCCGAAATCACACCCACTAAAATATTCGCCGTTGTCGCCCCTAATCCATCATACATAGCGCCGGACAGCAACTCAAGATAACCGATATAACCTAAACCGCCGACCGCAAACACCACACCAAAGAAGAACAACAGAGTATCCCACTCGGCATGACGCACTTTATTGAAAATATCAAATCCCTCTTCACCTTCAATGCAATAGTTTGTTTTCAAACGATAACCATAAAGCATCAACGCAGAAAGACCGACCATCATGCCCATAAATGGTGGCAAATGCAGGGCTTGTTTAAAACTTACCGCAGTAACGATAGTCAACAAGAACATTACACAAATTTGAATAGCACCCGGCTTTAATTGCACAGCTGCTTCATCAGTGACTTTGGGTTGCTCATCGGGAACAGCAAAATACATCACCGCCGCCGGCACACCGTAATTCACGGCCGAAGGAATAAACAACTTGAAGAAATCAAAAAACTCAGCGTACTCAGCCTGCCAAACCATTAAGGTTGTAATATCGCCAAAAGGACAAAACGCACCGCCCGCATTAGCGGCAACAACTAAGTTAACGAAGCCGATACTGACAAATTTAGGATTATCCGCACCAACCGCCATCACTACCGCGCCAACCAATAAAGCCGCCGTCAAGTTATCCGCTACAGCCGACAAGAAGAACGTAATAACACCGGTAATCAAAAACAACTTGCGATAACCAAACTGCCTCCTTACCAACCAGGAGCGTAAAGCCTCAAACACGTTGCGCTCAGCCATTGAATTAATATAAGTCATGGCAACCAGCAGGAATAACATTAACTCCGCATACTCTTTTAAGTTGTATTCGAAAGCCTCATGCATATCCTCGACGGAAACACCCGCTTGAGCAGCCAAAACAGCGGCATTCGCCCAAATAATACCGGCCGCCAAGATAACCGGCTTAGACTTACGCAGATGAGTAAACTCCTCCGTCATAACAAAGCCATAAGCAATGATAAAGATCAGAACCGTGTAAATACCCCGCTCTGTTCCCGTCAAACCGAGACTTTCAAAACCACCCGCCATCGCCATTTCAGGCAACAGCAATAGAGACAACAAGACAAACAATGACCGCACCAAAATAACCCCCTAGCTTTTATTCAAAAAATTAACCGAAAACACCAAAATTTAACGGACAATATTAGCATCATACAATAACCTTTGTCATTTTATGACCTACAGTATATGATTATTAGTCGTAATTACTCGCCTGGACAGGCACTAAGCGCTCATTTATGTATCAGTATAACGACATCGACCAAACACTCATTGAACAACGGGTAGACCAATTTAGAAGGCAAACTGAAAGCTTTTTAAAAGGCCAGATTTCAGACGACCAATTTCGCGCCTTGCGCTTAATGAATGGTGTCTACATTCAAACTCATGCCCCGATGTTACGGATAGCCGGTCCCTATGGTCTGCTCAACTCCAAACAAATCCGGAAGCTAGCCCATATTGCCCGGACCTACGACAAAAACTACTGTCATTTCACAACCCGGCAAAACGTCCAGTTTAACTGGCCTCAACTGGAAAGAATTCCTGATATTCTCGAAGAATTGGCCAGCGTCCAAATGCATGCCATTCAAACTAGCGGCAATTGCCTTAGAAATACCTCATCGGATCACTTGGCCGGTGTTTGTATTGATGAAATTGAAGATCCCCGTCCTTATTGCGAGATTATCCGGCAGTGGACTACACTTCACCCCGAGTTCGCCTACTTGCCGCGTAAGTTCAAGATTGCTGTCAGCGGCGCAAAGCTTGATCGTGCAGCCACTCAATTTCATGACATCGGCCTGCATCTGGTTAAAAATGACGCCGGTGAAATCGGCTTTAGAGTGTTGGTCGGTGGCGGCCTGGGGCGCACCCCGATCATAGGCCAAGTCATCAAACCCTTTTTAGAAAAGAAACACCTGTTGTCTTATCTGGAAGCCATACTACGGATATACAACCTGTTCGGACGCCGCGATAACAAATACAAAGCCCGCATTAAAATCCTGGTCAAAGAATCAGGCATGGAGAAATTCTCCGAATTGGTCGAAAAAGAATGGCTGCTAATCCGGGATGACCTGGAGCTTAGCACCGATCGCATTGACGCCATAAAAGTCCAGTTTACACCGCCTGCCTACGAGACAGATGCCGGGCAAGATAGCGGCTTTGAGCTGCGTCTACTCGAAAACAAAGCGTTTGCCACCTGGATTAAATACAACACTGCCGATCACAAAGTAGCCGGCTACCGCGCTGCGTTCATCTCGTTAAAAGCGCCGGATTCGCCTCCAGGCGATATGACCGATACGCAACTTGACGCCGTTGCCGACTTGGCTGACCAATACAGCTTTGGTGAAGTCAGAAGCACGCACAGACAGAATCTGATTCTTGCCGACGTCAAACAGGCCGATCTATTCCGGCTGTGGCAACAACTCGATGCGCTGAAACTGGCCACACCCAACATCGGCACCGCAACGGATATGATTTGCTGTCCCGGCCTCGATTTTTGTTCACTCGCCAATGCCAGCTCGATTAGTGTGGCCAAAGAAATCAATGACGCTCTCGATGATTTGGACTATCTCCATGACATTGGCGATGTAAAAATCAACATGTCCGGCTGCATGAACGGCTGCGCGCACCAAAGCGTAGGCCACATCGGCATACTGGGCGTCGATAAAAAAGGCGCTGAATGGTATCAATTAACCTTGGGCGGCTCCTCGGAAAATGAAGCGGCTATCGGCGAACGCCTAGGGCCTGCCGTTGCCAAAGACCAAGTCACCAAAGCAATCACTACCATTCTGGATGTTTACATCAAGCAACGCCTGGATGACGAATCCTTTCTGGACATGGTAAATCGCGTTGGCATCACCCCATTCAAAGAGCAAGTCTATGCAAATAATTAAAGACAAACAGATTGTTGACGACAGCTGGAGTTTTGTCGCCGATGATGAAGAACTGAAAGACGGCGACATCAGCGTTTCATTAGCTCGCTGGAAAAAAGACAAGCAACAGTTGCTTAAGTCTAACGGCAAGATAGGCGTCAGAATCGGCCCCGCCGATTCGGTTGAAGACATCGCCGCCGATTTAAACGACATCCAGTTAATCGAGCTGGATTTTCCCGCCTTTGCCGATGGCCGCATATTTTCCCATGCATGGCTGCTCAGAGGCCGCTACAACTATCAAGGCGAAATCAGGGCAACCGGCCATTTCATGCGGGATCAGGTATATTATTTATCTCGCGTCGGCGTTAATGCCTTTAGTCTTGAGAAAACCGAAGACCTGCCTGTGGCGCTGTCTAACCTGAATGACTTTAGCGTCAATTATCAAAAATCGATTCGTTAATCCGCGTTAATTCACCACGAAGACACAAAGAGCACGCAGCCATATCCTAAATTCCACGCGCCATGCTTATCATTACACACAAGTATTTTTAAGCACGTCATCCCGGCAGGGATTGCCGGGATCCAGAAGCCATGGATGGCAATGCCGAAGCTGGCAACAAGCCTTGCTACGTGTAATTGCTTTATTAAATCAAGCATTCACATCCCTGTGCTCTCGGCAACTGCTCCTGCGTTGCTCTACCTCCTGCATCCATGCAGTCGTGGATTCCGGCAATCCCTGCCGGAATGACGGTGTACTACAGACACTTGTGCATAATGATGAGGGCTGAAGTTTAGGAACCAGCGTAAACGTGGTGATAATTGTCTCGTTTCACGGGAGTGGGAGCGAAGAAAATTTGCCGGTGGTACGAATTTACTCCTGCATGCCGCGCCGAGTACCGGAGCTTTCGGCGGGAATAGCCCGTTAGGGGGCGGCAGGAATGCCGCACGTTGACGAAGGGGCAGGAGCCCCTTTCGTCAACCCTCCTCGAAAGTGAGGATCGGAGGAAATAAGCGGCAACCGGGAGAAAGACCATCCGTGCGTAACATCAGTAACTAATAATTACAAAGTACCGAATTTTAATCGTAATTCAAAGCCTTCACGACAAAAACCGCAATCTCGCCCTAACAAACGCAAAGCATAAAAAACCCGAATCCCAGCAAACAAAGCGTCTGCCAAAATCCGGGCTTTTGATTACCGCTACAAGCTAAAGCTTATTTTTAATAATACTGATGCCTTTCAGTAAAGTCAGCGCCTGATACAAAGGATAATCTTTTTCCAAGGTTTCCTTCTCTTTCTCCTGCACCTCCTCCGGAGTCTCTTTACCCTTGCCGTTTTGCAAATGATGCGACAAATCGGCTTCCTTGACCGGCTTGAACTCGGTTTTTTCCAAGGTCTCCAGCTTGACGCGAGCCAAGGCGATATCCGGTTCGATACCCTCGGCCTGGATAGAGCGTCCCGAAGGCGTGTAGTATCTGGCCGTAGTCAGCTTAACTGCTGCGCCATTGCTGGTTGGCAATATAGTCTGCACCGAACCTTTGCCGAACGATTTCTCGCCCATAATCACAGCGCGTTTTTGGTCCTGCAAAGCCCCGGCTACAATCTCAGAGGCTGAAGCGGAACCGGCATTAATCAGCACCACCATCGGCGCACCGTCGATAAGGTCATCAGGAGCGGCATTAAAGCGCATTTCCGAATTTTCAATACGGCCTTCGGTGTAAACAATCAGACCGCTCTTGATGAAGGCATCACTCACCTCGACGGCCGCATTCAATACTCCGCCCGGATTATTCCGTAAATCCAGCACCAAGCCTTTCAGGTTTCCTGCGTTTTCCTTTTTCAGCGCGGCTAATGCTTCTTTCAGGCTTTCACCGGTTCCCGATTGAAAACTGCTGATACGCACATAACCATAACCTTTTTCCAGCATCCGGTTTTTTACGCTTTTAACTTTGATGATGTCACGGGTCAGGGATATTTTTAAAGGCGCTTCCATCCCTTCACGAACAACCGTCAGCAAAATCTTACTACCCGGCTCGCCACGCATAAGTTTGACGGCATCAGCCAAGGTCATTCCTTTTACCGGCTGATCATCAAGTCTGACAATCAGGTCTCCGGTTTTAATGCCTGCTCTCTGGGCGGGTGTATCGTCGATAGGGGAAACCACTTTAACAAAGCCGTTTTCCATCGTAACTTCGATGCCCAGGCCGCCGAACTGACCAGTGGTGCCTTCTTTTAATTCCTGGTATTCCTCAGCAACCAAATAAGCGGAATGAGGATCAAGCCCACTCAACATGCCTCGAATGGCATCTTCCAATAATTTTTTGTCAGAAACGGGCTCAACATAATCCCTTTTAATTCGGCCAAAAATTTCCGTGAATGTGCGTAAGTCCTCATAGGGCAGGGCTTCCGTTGCATCCGCTACAGGTTCAGCATTATCGCGCTCGGCAAAGACACTGCCGCAGATACCCATAAAAACACCCAACATAATCCCTAAGGACAAAATGAAAATATTTTTCTTTTTTAACATGTACCTTAAAACTCCAAACACTCGATTTTCCAAAACATGGCCATTAAACAGCTAACTAACTTGATCCCGATTACTTTCGGCACCACTCAAGCGGATCAACCGGCTTACCTTTGTTGCGTATTCCAAAATACAACCCGGGATGGCTACGACCACCGCTTTGCCCCACTGAAGCAACGACTTCACCAGCATCCACCCACTCACCAACCTGCCGATATACACTCTGATTAAACGCGTAAAGAGTCATGTAGCCCTTGCCGTGATCAATGATAATCAACAAGCCATAACCGCGAAGCCAATCAGAATAAACCACTTTCCCGCTGGTAATCGCACGTATCTCCGTTCCCTCACTGGCGTCAATTAACACGCCATCCCAAATGCTCTCAGTACTCTCGGCTCGCGCACTGCCGAACTTATTAGTTAATCGTCCCTTAACCGGCCAAGGCAACTGTCCCTTAAGCGAAGAAAAGTCGCCCTTAAGTTTAGAAAAATCGTCCTTGGCATCCGGCAAGTCTTTGGCAGGTTCGGACGGAACCTCAGCAGCCTTGTGCAATCTTTTTGTTTGCTCAACCTCAAACGTAAGATCGTTGGTTGATCTTTGCAATGAAGATACCAGATTTTTCAGCTTATTTTCACTTTCTTTCAAATGAATTATTTGTTGTTCATTTGAAGAAAAGTCGCTTTTTAATTGCGTCAGCAATTCAGATCTTCGTTTTCTAACGCCGTCTACAGCTATCTGTTCGGATTTCTTTTGCTCAAGATTTTTCTCTAAAAGCTCGGTTTCATGCTGTTGCTGCTTACCGAGCCGCTCCAGATGCTGCATAGACTCCGAAATGCCGGCCAGTTTTGTCAGGCGAGCCTTATTAAGGTAATCGTAATACACCAGCATCCGGCTGGATAATGCAGGATCTTGCTGATTAAGCAACAACTTCAATTGTTCCTTTTGCCCCATTGCATAGGCAGCCTTTATTTGACCCGCTAATTCTTTATTTTGTTTAGCGACTTCATCCTGAAGGCTCTGTTTTTCCTGTTGGATCTTACTCAGGTTCTGGCGTTTTTGCTCAACCTGACCTTGCAATGTCTTTAATAAAGCGGCCGTCCTTCCATAGAGCTTCTCAACTTCACCCAACTGCGTGTTTAAAGTATTTTTTTGCAGCTGAATGCGCTGCATATTTTGGTCGGCCGCTTTAATACCCGATTGAACTTCAGTGAGCTCTTCGTTTTTTTCCGAGATTTCCGCCCTGCCCTCATGAACGAACGCACTCAGTAAAAACAAAAAACCAGCTTATTTCTCATCCACAGATTAAACAAATTTGATAAGCGAAAGGTGTGTTAGCCATTGCAATAGCATTGTATTCTTTGTCCAACGAATAACCGAATCCGTCAAGGATCAGCAATACCACAGGCTTTGGCCGATTAAACATCTTTATCTTTATCTCCCGATACTAAAAAAAATCCGCATCAATACTCCCCGGACAAAATAAATCACTTTGTACTCCATTTGATTCTTCATTACCCAAAATGGTCGTAGTGATGTATTATTTTGCCAGATTCACTGGTTTTTGTATTTTGGCAACATGCCAACCACGTAATCAAGTAGCTATTATATTAATACACGTTGACAGCAGTTGTGTATAAATAATTCTTCACGGGTTCTTTTTTAATCAGATTCAATAGACTAGAAACATTAAACAGACCTATGGGAATTAAAGGCCAGAACACAAGCATAAACGATGCCGACATAGCCAGAGCGGCCCACTGCTTAAAGGCAATGTCGCATCCATTACGTTTAAAAATATTGTGCGTTCTGGGCAGTGATTCAATCTGCGTGCAACAAATCGTCGACCAGGTCGGCACCAGCCAGAGCAATATTTCCCAACATCTGGCAATCCTCAAGGACAAAAACATTCTCGGTTCTAAAAAACAGGCCAACCGTGTTTATTACTTTATTGACGACGCCCGTATGCTGTTACTCATTAAAATGATGCGTGATGTTTTCTGCCCTAACCAATAATTCATCTTTTCACTTAACTTTGACAACTTAATCCATGGAACGTTATCTAGAATTTATTTTAAATCATTACATCTTAAGCCTCGCTCTGGCGGTAGTTACTTATCTGTTAATTCAGGAATTATTCGATACCGCATTCAAAAAATTCGGTGCCGTTTCGCCTTTACTGGCTGTCGCCAAAATGAACGATAGCGATACCATTGTTATCGATGTACGTGAACCGGAAGAGTTTCTTAAAGGTCATATTGAAAACGCAATCAACACGCCACTGGGCAACTTACCCGCTCACTTGTCAAAACTGGAAACATACAAAAACAAACCTGTCCTTATTGCCTGTCAAACCGGTACCCGTTCAGCATCGGCCGGAAAAATATTAACTAAAGCAGGTTTCGAACAGGTTTTCGTTATTACCGGCGGCATGCAAGCTTGGGAAAACGACTACAAATTACCTATAAAATCGACCGGCAAGCTCAAAAACTAAATCCTTGCTAAAAGCAGCTATCACATTAAATCCTACACATAGAAATCCATCATGACCGAAGCAACCAACGCCGTAGAAAAACAATTTTCTATCCAAAAAATTTATACCAAAGACATGTCTTTTGAGACGCCTAACTCGCCTAAAGTATTCACCGAAAAATGGGAACCCACTGTCGACTTTAATCTGGGCACCAATGTCTTGCCTTTAGAAAATTCAATGTACGAAGTAGCCCTTGCGGTAACCATCACCGTAAAAAACGGCGATGCAACAGCCTATCTTGTTGAAGTCAATCAGGCAGGTATTTTCTCTTTAGGCGGTTTCACTAATGAAGAAATGGGCCCGATGGTTGGCAGCTTCTGCCCCAACATTCTGTTTCCTTACGCGAGAGAGGCCATTTCCGACCTCGTCACCAAAGGCGGCTTTCCGCAGATGCTTTTAGCTCCGGTAAATTTTGACGCCTTATACTCGCAACATTTGCAACAAGCTCAACAAGCACCCGGCTCTGACGCCATTAATTAAATCGTTCGATGAATAAAAAAATAGCCGTCCTGGGCGCAGGTTCTTGGGGAACGGCTCTGGCAATTCTGGCAGCCAGAAACGGCTGCCGGACGCTGTTATGGGGCCATAATCCTGAGCACATGGCAGCGCTGGCACAGGATCGTGAAAACAAACGCTACTTACCCGGCCTGGCTTTCCCTGAAAACCTCACTGTTACGTCCAACTTGGCCGAGGTCGCCGACTTCTGTAGCCTGATACTGGTCTCCGTACCCAGCCATGCATTTAAAGATACCTTGCTTAAGCTCAAAGCGTATTTATCCAGCGACGTACAAATAGCTTGGGCAACCAAAGGCTTTAATCCTGATAACGGCTCCTTGCTTCACGAAGTAGTCGCCGATATATTTTCTGCGCAAACCCCGGCGGCCTTACTTTCAGGCCCCAGCTTTGCAAGCGAAGTCGCAGCTGAGCTGCCGACAGCCATCACGATTGCTTCATCCCAGCCGGATTTTGCCGGCCTTCTGGCCGACATCCTGCACAGTGAGCGTTTTCGGACTTACACCAACTCGGACTTGATTGGCGTGGAAGTCGGCGGTGCGGTAAAAAACGTCATGGCGATAGCCGCCGGTATTGCCGACGGACTGGGCTTTGGCGCCAACACTCGGGCAGCCTTGATCACCCGTGGGCTGAACGAAATCATTCGCCTGGGCGTCAAACTTGGCGGAAAACAGGAAACCTTTATGGGACTGGCGGGACTGGGCGACCTTATTTTGACCTGCACCGACAACCAATCCAGAAACCGGCGTTTCGGTTTAGCCTTGGGACAGGGCAAAGACACACATACCGCCATAAAGGAAATAGGCCAGGAAATCGAAGGCATTTCAGCGGCAAAAGAAACCTTTTTACTCGCTAAGAAATACGGCGTAGACATGCCGATAACCGAACAAACCTACAAGGTTTTATATGAAGGCTTAGCCCCGCTGGCGGCTGTACAAAACCTGCTGGCTCGGGAGCAAAAGGCTGAGTCTTAGAGATGCTTCATTGTAATGAGCACTTAAAAAGCTTTTATTCATCACGAACGACTGCATGGACAGATATTTGCTCCATGCAATATCTGCATTCCCCACGTCCATGTGGGTTATACAGGAGTAATTGCCTAGACACGAAGAACACGAAGCAATAAGACTTCGCGTCCTTCGTGTCTCGGCAACTGCTCCATGCGTTGCTCTACCTCCTGCATCCATGCAGTCGTTCGTGGTGATAATTCTTATACCTGTTTTATTACCGCCCCGGCAAAATCCATCTGCCGCCAAGCCTCATACAAGACAATAGAAACGGTATTGGACAAATTCAGGCTCCGGCTTTCCGCCTGCATCGGCAAATACAAACACCGCTCTGATCCCAATTCCGCCAACACCGTGGCAGGCAAACCGCGCGTCTCGGGGCCGAACAAAAAAGCATCCTCAGGCTGAAAACTCACCTCGCTGTAAATCTGCGTGCCTTTGGTCGTCAGGGCGAAAATCCGCCCCGGCTTAACACTGTCTACAAAATCAGCCAATGAATCATGCTCTTTCACCGCCACCCATTCATGGTAATCCAGCCCTGCCCTGCGCAATTTCTTGTCATCCAATTCAAAACCCAAGGGCTTGATCAAATGCAACTGCATACCGGTATTGGCGCATAGCCGGATAATATTCCCGGTATTAGCGGGAATTTCCGGCTCATACAAAACAATATGCAACACGATCAGAACTTGATACTGACCGGCGCCAGTTTCCAGATTTCGTTGTTGTAATCAGTGATGGTCCTGTCGGTAGAAAACTTACCGCTACCGGCGCAATTTAAGATACTCATTTTGAGCCAGTGTTCCTGATCCTTGTAAGCCGCTTCCACACGTTTTTGCGCATCAATGAAGCTACGGAAATCGGCTGCCGTCATCCAGGGGTCGTGCGGGCTTTTTATTGACGCCAAAATATCGTCAAAAAGCCCCGGTTCGAATTGGTTAAAATGCCCGCACTCAAGCAGCCTAATGACCCTTAGCAAATCCTCATCCTGATTGATAATTGCATTAGGATCATAGTGATGGCTCATTTCTTCAACCTGCTCTTCGGTCAAGCCGAACAGGAAAAAATTCTCATCGCCAACTTCTTCGCGAATTTCAATATTGGCGCCATCCAGCGTACCGATAGTCAACGCGCCGTTCATCATAAATTTCATATTGCCGGTGCCCGACGCTTCCTTGCCGGCGGTTGAAATTTGCTCGGAAAGATCGGCGCCCGGACAGATTTTCTCCATCGCGGAAACCCGGTAATTAGGCAAAAAAACCAGCTTTAATTTCCTGCCCACATCGGGATCGGAATTAATGACACTTGAGACATTATTGATCAGCTTGATGATTTTTTTCGCCATGTAATAACCCGGCGCCGCTTTCCCGCCGATCAATACACAACGATCCGTCCAGTTCGCGGTATCGCCGCGCTTAATCCGGTCGTACAGATGAATCACATGCAGTACATTCAACAGCTGGCGTTTGTATTCATGAACACGCTTGACCTGTACATCAAAAATCGCGTCAACATTAAAATCGACATCATGTTCAAGCTTCTTGTAATCGATCAGCTTTTGCTTTGCGCCTTGCTTGATTTCATGCCAGCGTTTACGGAACTTCTTATCTTCGGCAAAAGGTTCAAGCTTCTTTAACAGCGACAAATCCGTCAGCCAGCCGTTGCCTATCGTTGCGGTGATCAGTTCGGCCAGTTCCGGATTACACGCCGCGAGCCAACGACGCGGGGTAACGCCATTGGTTTTATTGTTGAACTTGCCCGGCCAAAACTCGTAAAAATCACGAAACAAGCCTTGCTGCAACAATTTCGAATGCAACGCGGCAACGCCGTTGACCGAATAGCTGCCGACAATAGCCAGATAGGCCATCCTGACGTATTGCTCGTTGCCTTCCTCAATAATGGACATACGGGTTAACCGGGCTGTATCGCCCGGCCAATGCGCGGATACTTCGGCCATAAAATGGGCATTAATATCGAAGATAATCTCCATCAGCCTCGGCAGCATCTGTTTAAACAGATTAACCGACCAGCGCTCCAGAGCCTCCGGCAACAAGGTGTGGTTGGTATAGGCCATCGTGTTACGGGTGATCGCCCAGGCATCATCCCAGACCAAGCCGTGGACATCCATCAGCAAGCGCATCAATTCCGCGACCGCTATGCTCGGATGCGTGTCGTTTAACTGGAAGGTATTCTTCGCCGCAAACTCGGAAAAATCGTTACCGTGACGACCGACCCAGGTGCCGATCACATCCTGCAAACTGGCGGAAGCGAGCAGGTATTGCTGGCGCAGACGCAATGCCTTACCGTTTTCATTGGCGTCATTCGGATACAGCACCATGGTGATATTTTCGGCGGTATTTTTTGCCGCCACCGATTCCGCGTAATCGCCTGCATTAAACTCCTGTAGATTAAATTCTTCAGTCGCCGTGGCTTTCCATAACCGCAAGGTGTTCACCGTGCCGTTCCGGTATCCGGGAATCGGCGTATCGTAAGGAACCGCGAGTATATCCTGCGTATCTATCCAGCTGGTCCTTTTATTGCCGAGCTCGTCAATATGCGATTCGGTATGCCCGCCGAACTTAATCCTGTGCGTATATTCGGGACGTTCAATTTCCCACACATTGCCGTTACGCAGCCAATGATCCGGTTTTTCGACCTGCTCGCCATTGACAATATCCTGCGAAAACATCCCATATTCATAACGCAAACCGTAGCCGGTCACCGGCAACTGCAAAGTTGCACAACTATCGATAAAACAGGCGGCCAAACGCCCCAAGCCCCCATTGCCCAAACCGGCATCCGGCTCGCTTTCAATCAGCTCTTCAATCTCCAGGCCCAAATCGTACATAGCCTGCTCAACCGCTTCGGTAATGCCCAGATTCAGCATGGCATTGCTTAAAGTGCGGCCCATTAAAAACTCCATCGACAGATAGTAAGCCCTCTTGCAATCCGTTTCTTTGTAGGTATTGAACGTTCTTTTCCAACGCTCGATGAGCCGGTCGCTGATAGCCATCGACAGCGCCTCGTAGGCATAATGCGGCGACGTATTGTTTTCATCCCTGCCCAGGCGGTGACTGTAATAACGCTTGAAATCGGCGATAAAATCCTGCTCATCCATGCCCAAATCAGGAAGCGCGGTAATTGTGGATTTTGGTTTACTTGTTTTAAAGCTTCTATGCGGCATATTTTTTAACACTACAGAGTTGATATTAGGTTGATGTTAACTACTTTTTTTAATTAGCCAAAAATATTCCTTTGCCCGTTGCCCCGCCCTTGCTCTTGCCAAACCTATCGCAAGGCTTTTTCCCAGCGGCTTACCACTGCGGCGGCGATGCTGTTGCCGAACACGTTGGTCGCGCTACGCCCCATATCCAAAACCTGATCGACGGCCAACAACAACAGCAAACCGGCCTCGGGGATATGAAACATCGATAACGTGGCCGCAATGACGATTAGCGAGGCTCTGGGTACGCCGGCCACGCCCTTGCTGGTGAACAGCAGCGTCAGCAGCATGATCAGCTGGTCGCCCAGCGCCATGTCGATGCCGTAGGCCTGGGCGATGAACAGCACGGCAAAGGTCATGTACATCATGCTGCCGTCGAGATTGAACGAATAACCCAAGGGCAGCACCAGCCCGCAGACTTTCTCATCGCAACCGAAACGTTCCAGTTGCTGCAACAGTTTCGGGTAAGCGCTCTCGCTGCTGGCGGTGCCGAAAGCCAGCAGCATCGGCTCGCGGATATGACGAATCAGGGACAGGATTTTGCGTCCCAGAATCAAGAAGCCGACGCAACCCAGCGCACCGCACAGCAGTAGCAATCCGAGATAAAACTCGCCGATAAATTGACCGTAAGACAGCAACACGCCGATGCCGTTTTGCGCGATGACCGAGGCCACCGCCGAAAACACCGCAACCGGCGCGGTGTGCATCACGTAGCCGGTGACTTTCAACATGATGTGCGTCAGCGAATCGAGTAGCTTGACGGTCGGATGAGCCAGCTCGCCCAGCGAGGCGCAGGCCACGCCGAAGAACATCGAGAACACCACGATCTGTAAAATCTCGTTGCTCGCCATGGCTTCGATAATGCTTTTCGGGAACATGTGCGAGACAAAATTGCTCAGTGTCGGCGCCGTCTCCGGCAATCCGGTCTTGGCTCCCACCTCCGGCAACGCCATGTGCAAAGAACTGCCCGGTTCAAAGCCATTCACCAGCAACATGCCCAGCAACAAACTGAAAATAGAAGCCGAGAAAAACCACAGCATCGCCTTGATGCCGACCCGCCCGACGGTGTGAATATCGCCCATTTTGGCCATGCCCACCACCAGCGTGGAAAAAACCAGCGGCGCGATAATCATCTTGACCAGCCGCAGGAAAATATCGGTCAGCGCAGCAAAAATTCCGACGATCTGTTTTAAGGTCTCAGTTCCGCCCACCGTCAGGCTAAGCAGCTCGCCAACGAGAATGCCGAGCGCCAGTGCTATAGCGACATAGAGTGTCTGACGATTGGGTTGCGGGGTATGAGCGGTCATAAACTAAAGTGCCTTGTTAAAATTTTAAAGATTTCACCACGAAGGCACGAAGGACACGAAGAAATAAGATTTCTTGTCTTTGTAGTGAATAAATAAAGATACTATTTACCGACGCTCGTTCTCCTGCTTTGTACCGACGCTTGAAATCGCAAAGCAAGCTTTGGTCGTTAAAGCTGCAACACGACACATTCGTGATGCCTGATCAAAAATCCACAGCGAGCTTTAGTCTCCAAAAACCACGCAATGCATCTAACCTGCGTTTTTCTTCGTGCTCTTCGTGTCTCGGCAACTGCTCCATGTGTTGCTCTAACTCTTGCATCCATGCAGTCGTTCGTGGTGAATAAAAGCCTTTACCCAGCTAACAACACCGCTTAATCCCATTCCACTTTTCATCCTGCCACTGTTTGAAAAAAGCCTCTTTGCTCAACGGCGCATCGGCTTGATGATGCTCTGCATGGTGCTGTAAATAGCGCTCATAAGCATCGTCGCCGGAAAGACGGCGCACGGCACGCCAAAACGTTTTGAGTTTGTTAAGAAGCATCAGTCCCTCACCCAATCTTCAACCAAGCGGCTCTGGGTATGCGGCGATTCCGTAAGCGGCAGTACCGGCTTTCCGGCCAGATAACGGCTGCAAACCCGCAGCATGTCGAACACGATCAGCCACAACAAGGCCACAAAAAACAAGGTCAGCCAGCCGTCCAGATGCAGATTGAAGATCAACTGCGGCGTAACAGCCGCTTTCTCCGGCGGCAACGCGCCTGCCGCCAGCTTGTCGGCCAGATCATCGGCCGCAGAAAAGAAACCGATGCGTATATTGTCGCTGGCGATTTTCTCCCAGGCCGCCGCACTGGTGATTGTCACCAGCCAGGTCAGCGGCAAACCGGTCACCCAAGCGTATTTGAGCTTGTCGGACTTAATTAAAAT
>scf_100011_pt714 | contig 22370 bp, 26 predicted proteins | sample Micenr1anaerobic_FD_49594 | JGI IMG/M metagenome (IMG submission 49594) | reverse complement strand
ACAAAAAAGTCATATCCACTGTTTTTTTGGCTTCGTTGATTTCCGGCACCATGTTGACGTTTGCAAAAGCGTAGCCGTCATCCCCTAAGCGATCGGAAATTGCTTTAGAGGTTTCAGTAGCGTTTTTTCTGGAAAAAGTTTCTCCCGGACCGACCTTTACCAGCTTAATAAGCTCTGGAGGAGCAACCACCAGATTACCGGCTAATTTAACTTTTTCCAGCTTATAAATATCACCTTCTTTAACATTGATGGTGACATAAATGTCTTTTTTATCCGGGGTAATCGCCACCTGCGTGGACTCGATGTTAAAGTTGATATAGCCGCGATCCAGGTAATAGGAGCGTAAAGTCTCCAAGTCTGCCTGCAACTTTTGTTTGGAGTATTGATCGTCCTTGGTATAGAACGATAATAAATTAGAAGTATTCAATTCCAGGTTGCGCAACAGCGTTTTATCATCAAAAACGTTATTGCCGACAACATTGATCTGCTTGATCTTTGCTACCCTGCCCTCGGAAATCTTGATATGAATACCAACCCGGTTGCGGGTAAGATTGGACACATCCGTAGTGATCTTCAAGCCGTATTTACCGTGACTGAAATATTGGCGGCTCAATTCCTGCTCGACTTTATCCAACACCTGCTGGTCGAATACCTTGCCTTCCGCCAAACCAATTTTCTTCAAGGCTTTGGTCAAGTCGTCTTTACTCAGGTCTTTATTGCCTTCAAAAATGATTTTTGCGATGGAGGGTCGCTCTACCACATTAACAATCAGCGTTGAGCCTTCTCTTTCCAGAGAAATATCCTTAAAAAACCGGTTTTGAATAACGCTTTGATTGCCGGAGCCACATTATCCAATGAAAACTTTTCGCCCACATTAACGGGGAGATAGTTATAGACGGTACCTACAGAGATACGCTGCAGGCCCTTGACTTTAATATCCTCTACAACAAACTCTTCATCACCTTTAACCGCCTGGGAAACAAGTAGAAATAACAATAGCAAGCGAGAAAGAGTATTTAATTTCATGTAGAAGTCTAAAAATAAAACGGCATTGCCCAATGTTAAAGATCTGGCGGATTATATCACAGTAAATATTTAAACGAGCTTAAGCCCTGTGAATAGGAAAACTAAGCACATCCTCAATAGATTCACTGCCTGACAACAGCATCAATAACCGATCCAGACCTATAGCCACGCCCGAGCATTCCGGCAATCCCGATTCCAGAGCCGAAACAAGGCGCTTATCTTTAACGGAAACAGCTAATTTTTGTTGTTGCCTGATAACCAGCTCCTTGTCAAAGCGCTTGCTCTGTTCATCGGCATCAACCAGCTCATAGTAACCATTGCCCAGTTCAATGCCATTGATAAATAATTCAACTCGATCAGTAATCAGCGAACACTGTTCATTGATTCTTGCTAATGACGACTGACAAGCGGGATAACCGTAAACCAGACATAACGCATTGTCGCCCAAATGCGGCTGGACTTTATGACTGAAGATAAAATCCAGCCATACCGCATGGTCATGTCCGCAAATAGCCACTGCCTCAGATAAGCCAGAATCTTCGGCAAAAGCACAGTAGTCCTGATATGAAAACACCAACGGATCCAAGCCGGTAAACGAACCAAATATCTCCTGATAACTGACTCTTTGTGTTTCTTGTAACGGCTGACCACTAAACAGCCCAGCGATCAGCTCGGCGATTTCATCCATTAATTGAGGCAATGTAAAACCGACCCGATACCATTCAAGCATCGTAAATTCAGGATTATGGAACCGCCCCGACTCGCCGTTCCTGAATGCTTTACCTATCTGGTAAATAGAGCCGCTGCCGGCTGCAAGTAGCCGTTTCATTGCAAACTCAGGCGATGTTTGCAAAAACAGTGTTTGCCGCAATGGCGACAAACAATACTCAGTTGTAAAAAACGCCAACTGCGGATCTGTTCCGATGCTGTGGCTGAGCAGCGGCGTCTCCACCTCCAGCACCGATCTTTCAGCGAAAAACTGACGTATCTCGGACAGCATCTGCGCTCTTAAACGCATCAGCTCTATGGCGCATGTCGGCCGCCAGTCAAGCAACACTATTCTTTTACGCGGGAAACGTATTCGCCGGTACGGGTATCGACCTTAATCACTTCACCGATTTGCACAAACAAAGGCACCCTGACTACCGCGCCAGTTTCCAAGGTCGCAGGTTTACCGCCGCCGCCCGAAGTATCGCCACGCACACCGGGATCAGTTTCAGTAATTGCCAAATCGACAAAATTGGGCGGCGAGATCGCAAGAGGCGCATCATTCCACAAGGTTACCGTACAGGTATCCTGATCCTTAAGCCATTTACCGGCCTCACCCACAATCTTTTCATCAGTCTGATACTGCTCAAAAGTATCCGGCACCATAAAATGCCTGAATTGACCGTCGTTATAGAGATATTGCATCTCGACATCGACAACATCGGCGCCTTCAAGCGACTCGCCCGACTTAAAGGTTCTTTCAATCACCCGGCCAGTTTTCAAGTTCCTGATTTTTACCCGGTTAAAGGCTTGACCTTTTCCCGGTTTTACGAATTCATTTTCAATAATTGCACAGGGATCGTTATCCAACATAACTTTTAACCCGGCTTTAAACTCATTAGTACTATAACTGGCCATTTTATCCTCAAAGATGACAAACAATGTAAAACTTAACCATTATAATAGAGGCAACAACCGATAGAAACTTTAAATAACCTCCCATGCCCGAGCCACAGTCCGAAATCCAGCACTTTACTAAAAACTGGCAACAACAACTTGCCGAAGCTTTTAATAATATTGAAGACCTTTGCCGTTACCTGCACTTATCGCCGGATGACTTGCCGGTTTCAGATATTGCTGCAGAAAATTTCCCTTTACGCGTTCCGTTAAGTTTTGCAGCCTGCATGGAAAAAGGCAATCCGCATGACCCTTTATTACGCCAGGTATTGCCTATCAAGGAGGAACTGTTCGCCTATCCGGGTTTTAGCAATGACCCTGTCGGCGATCTCGCGGCGGCCACCCAGGTCGGTGTTTTACACAAATATCATGGCCGGGTTTTGTTTATCAACACCGGCAGTTGCGCTATCAATTGCCGGTATTGTTTCCGTCGTAATTTTCCGTACGCTGATTTACAACTTAGCAAACAAAAAGAAGATGCTGCCATTCAAGCCATACAGGACGATCCGAGTATCTCGGAAGTTATTTTAAGCGGCGGCGACCCTTTACTGCTAAGCGATTCGAGACTCACTCGGCTTATTCGGCAACTGGACGGCATCAAGCACCTGAAACGCATCCGAATACACAGCCGGCTGCCTATCGTTCTGCCCGCCCGGATAACCGATGAATTCATTAACACACTGACCCAAAGCCCCAAACAAATAATCATCATCGTGCATTGCAACCATGCCAATGAGATCAGTGACCGGGTTATTGCCGCCTGCGCCTCACTGAAAAACTCAGGCATCACCTTATTTAATCAATCCGTGCTGTTAAGAGGCGTCAATGACAATGCTGAAGTTCTAGGTGAACTGAGCGAACAATTGTTCAGCCACGGCATTATCCCCTATTATTTGCATTTATTGGACAAAGCGACGGGAACGGGGCACTTTTGAAGTTTCTGAAGCCGAAGCTCTGGCGCTTATGCGCCAAGTTCAAGCCGCCCTGCCCGGCTATCTGGTTCCAAAGCTGGTTAAAGAACAGGCCGGGGGGACATCAAAACAGACTATTTCATAACTGATAAGTCACAAAGAGCACGAAGTTTTATATTTTTCTTCGTGTCCTTCGCGTCTTCGTGGTGAAAATTTCTTATTTATTACGTAACATCAGTTCTAACTCAGTCTTTCCGGTTAGTGATGCCATGCGGCACATGCGCAGCGGCGACGTGCCGGGCGGCAGACTCGCAATGACCTTTTTGATCATCAAAGAAAATATCCGCACCGAATGCCTTCAAAAAAGCGCCCTTGTCTATGCCGCCCAAAAACAGCGCTTCATCGATACGAATGCCCCAATCTCTTAGCGTCCTGACGACCCGCTCATGAGCCGGAGCCGCTCGAGCGGTCACCAATGCGGTTCTTATCGGGGACGATTGAGGATCAAACTGCGTTTGAATATGATGCAAGGCGCTTAAAAAGTCTTTAAAGGGTCCTCCCGGCAAAGGTTTTTTGGCTTCGTTACGCTCATTTTCGGTAAACACATCCAGGCCTCGCTGCTGATAAATCCGCTCAGACTCATCGGAAAACAATACCGAATCACCATCAAAAGCGATGCGCAGCTGATCGGAACGATGCGTCATGGACGGTCCGCAAAGAATGGTCGCTGCCGCAAAACCCGCACCCAGCGCCTTGGCGACATCATCGGCATTGGTCGATAAAAACAGATGCGCACCGAATGCAGGAATGTATCCATACGGAGATGCGCCGCTGGTAAATGCCGCGCGGATAATATTCAGCTGATAATGAGCAATGGAATTGAAAATCCTTAACCCCGTATCCGCACTATTTTGTGATAACAGAATAATTTCAACCAGAGGATCATCGGGGCAGCTGTCATTTAAGCTCAAAAATTTTTTAACCAGGGCAAAGCCGTAGCCCGGTTCCAAGGTTTCATCTTCATGTTCTATTTGATAACGGCAAAAGGCTTCCCGACCTTGCGTTTCAAATATCGCATGCGATTCATCCAGATTGAATAACGCTCTGGATGACACCGCTACAACAAGTTTTTTCTCTCTCACAGCCGGCATTAGCTCTAGTTATCACTGACCCAAACTGAATCCAGATTCAGTGTCTTTTTATCCTATCCGTATTGGAAAACGCGTCCGCTTTGCTTTTAAAGCCCCCGACTCGCAACCGGTACATCGTTGTATTCTTTTCATGGACCGGGATTACTTCGGCAAAAACACCCAGCCGTGCAAATTCAGCCGCTTTGCTTTTGGCGAACCATTCCTGTTTAAATGCCACCAAGTTTACCCCCCACTTTGCAGCAGCAGTTGTTTGATTGCTTGGCTTTACAGGTTCCTCTTTAACAACAGCTTTCGGCGGTGTTATTGGTGTGGCCGGTACCGCTTCGGGCTGAGCTTTGACTTTGGCAGGCGCGGTTTCAGGCACAGCCTCTACTTTAGCAGGCGCAACTTCATGCTTGGCTCTTTCTTTGGTCGGTGCAATCTCATGCGCAGCTTCCTCCTTGGTTGATACGTGTTCGTGCGCCACTTCCTCTTTGGTCGGCTTGGTAGGCGCCTGTTCCGGCGCTGTTCCGGTTTTGACCGGTGCAATCTTTCCTTCTTTAGCCGGTGCGGGCTCATGCACCGCGTCAGCCTTGTGAGGTTCGGTAACCAATGACTCCAAAGGCATCTTTCCTTCCGCCCCCATTTTGACCTGTAACATGTCAAGCGCCTTGCTTACCATGCCCTGTTTAGCCACAATATCGGACACATTGTTGTTTAATAAATCAACAGGAATCTGGGGATTTCCTTTGAGCTCCGTTATAAAACCATAGACCTGATGATTCAACTGCACAACAGAACTCATCACTGCGTTAATTTCTTCATTAGGATTATTTTCAGCAGTCTTTGCCAGGTTTGCCTCAAGCGTTGAAACCTGTTCAGTTAATTTTGAAACTTCAGCTTTTGCACCGTAAGTCATCACACCCAATCCAGCTGCCGCACTTAACGCAACAGCGCCAAATCCCAGCGCCACATAACTGAAAAGTTTTGCTTTTTTTACTTTATTTTCAGCGTCTTCCAGCTTCTTTTTAACATCTTCCTGTTCAAACTCAAATGGACTCAACTTTACATTTTCAGGATCTTCTATAGCGGTATCGGCAGCTTGTTTCGGTTGGGATTCGGCTATTGCTTCGTCAGCTCCCGCGTTAAGAGCCTGCACAGTTTCATCTTCGTTCAAGAAATCGGTGTCACCAAAGGCATCGGCTAAATCATCTTCTTTAATTCCTGAGCTCCCCCCATATCGGATATTTCCATGTCGGCGGTAATATCAAAATCAGGCAAAAGAAAATCATCTTCATCTTGAATTGATTGTTCAGTTTCCGCTAACTGATCTGCCTCTGTCTCATTGGAAAAATCATCACTCACCTCATCCAATTGAAAAAAGTCATCAATTTCGCTCAAATCCGCATCATCGCCAAACGCATCTTTCTTCCCGGCCGTTTGCTCTAACACATCCTCTGCATCAAAACCGGAATCCATGAGTAAACTGTCAAGGCCACTTTCATCATTCAGCAAGTCATTAAATGATTCTTCAACGGCTGCCTGCTGCTCTTGATTGGATGAGATTAAATCCGCAACCGATGTTTCAGCCCCATCATCCTGAATCATATCCGATATATCAAAATCATCGCCAAAGCCGGAGAATTCATCGACTTCATCCAACGCCTCATCGGAGGGTTGCTCGACTACTATTTGCGACTCTTGATTGGACCCGATTAAATCCGTTTCAGCCTGAACCGGTACGTCAGCCTCATCATCCTGAATCATATCCGATTCATCAAAATCAGCACTAAAACCGGAGAAATCATCAATTTCATCCGACAGGCCGACATCATCGACATGCGCAGATAAACTTTCTATAACTTGTTCAGGCTCATCAACTTCTACTACAGGAAGAATATCCGGTTCAGTGAAATCACTAAAATCTGAAAAAACATCGAGTTCCTTATCCGTACCGACATCATCTTCCACATCTGATTCTTCAATTTCCGCCAAAGCCGGAGCCGACGCTTCAACCTCATGAATCACATCCGATTCGTCAATATCATCAGCAAGCGCGGATAAACTCCCCGCAGCCAATTCAGGCTCAGCAACGTCTTCCGTTGCGGCCGTTCGCGGCGAGTCCTGTCGAACCATGTCCGGTTCATTAAAATCACTAAAATCGGAAAAATCAGAAAAGTCGTCCAACTCTTCAACTGCACTAATATCATCATGCCCGGTTGCTTGCATTGGCGCATCAAATTCCGCATTCATCAGCAACCTATCAAGCGCATCTTCGTCATCTTGACGCTCATTTGACGGAGCAAGAGATGAATCATCTACTGTTTGCTCTAACCCCACAACCGCCTGAGTTTTTTTCGGCTCGTTGAAATCATCGCCAAAGTCGTCAAAACCTAGCAAGTCATCCAACTCATCATGCAAGCTTACGTCCTCTTTCGCCTCTGATCGCATTAACGCATCATCTGAATCAAAACCGGCATTCATTAACAATCTATCAAGAGTATCGTCATCATCCTGAAACGCATTCATCGGGAGAAGAGAAGATTCCGCTTCATCGAGCATGGCATCCAAATCATCATCGAGATTATCGTGTTTTTCTTTTAATTTTTTATCTATTGAATCAGGCATATTCAGGCTCAGTAATGAGTTGTAAGATAACCACAAAGTTTAAATGTAGCATTCAGTATTTATAGGCAGAAAAACAATTTTAATCATTTTAATCCCAAATAAACTTAATGTTCATCAAGTTTCACCCATTTGATGCTAAACTTCCAAAAAAAACTTTTAAGAAACAAAATGCAACTAGCCATCACTGCCTTAGGCAACCATCAGATTAAATTTATTGCCGAAATATTACCCGCCGTGCGCGACTGTAAATGTAATATTTTGGAAATACGCTCATCCCGTCTTGCTCAATCCACTGCGGCATACCTGCTTATTCAGGGAAATTGGAATCAAATTGCTAAATTTGAAAGCACTCTGGATATTATCCAGAGACGACTGGACATCAAAATTCATACCTTGCGGCCCGATCAAAAAGACAAGATCAAAGAGTGCGTTCCCTACTCATTGGAAACAATATCCCTGGACCGCGATAACGTCACAGAATCGATAACTTCCTTTCTGTTTGACCGGGAAATAGATATTGAGGAAATAACCGGCAGCTGCTATCAGGCGCCCTATATCCAAACTTCAGTATTCTCAACCAAGTTTGTGATTTTGATCCCGCCGCAACTTCACCTGTTATCGCTACGCGAAGAGTTTCTGGATTTCTGCGATCAGTTAAATATAGATGCCATTCTTGAACCCATAAAACGATAGACTTAATAATGATAACTCTCGGCAACGCTGTCCCCGATTTTGAGGCTTCATCTACCGGCGATAAAACGGTAAAACTAAGCGACTACCAAGGTAAATACCTTATTATTTATTTTTACCCTAAAGACAATACGCCCGGTTGTACTCAGGAAGGCCAAAGTTTTCGCGATAACATCGAACAATTCACCGCACTCAACGCCGTCATAGTAGGCGTATCCCGTGATACCGTCCGCGTTCACGAAGGCTTTAAATGCAAACAGGAATTCCCTTTTGACCTGCTTTCAGACTCGGATGAAAAGCTGTGTCAGCTGTTTGACGTGATCAAAATGAAAAACATGTACGGCAAGCAGGTTCGAGGCATCGAACGCAGCACCTTTCTGATCAATCCCCAGGGCGTACTTGTCCATGAATGGCGCAAAGTAAAAGTCAAAAGCCATTGTGAAGAAGTGCTGCAAGCCTTACACGAACTCACCGGCAACTAACCATGAATATTCAAACATCGCCGGATAAAAAACTGTTTGTCCTGGACACCAACGTGCTGATGCACGATCCGGCATCCATCTTCCGTTTTAAGGAACATGACCTTTTTATCCCCATGATTGTTCTGGAAGAACTCGATCATGCGAAAAAAGGCCTAACCGAACTGGCGCGCAATGTAAGACAGGTCAGTCGGTTTCTGGATGAATTAATCTGCGACGCCAACCAGCAAACCATCAACGACGGCCTACCGTTGTCGAGCATAAAACACGGCCCGAAAGCCGAAACGACTGACGGCGGACGCTTATATTTCCAGACCAGCGCCATGACCGCACTGCTGCCGGAAAGCATGCCCGGCACCCTTGCCGACAACTCCATACTCAGAATCGTCCTGGCGCTCACTAAGGAACTGCCTGACACCACCGTTATCCTGGTGTCAAAAGACATTAACATGCGCATCAAGGCAGCGACATTGGAGTTGCTTGCGGAAGACTACCATAACGACCAGACCCTCGATGACATTGATTTGTTATACAGCGGTGCAATGGCGCTGGAAAAGGATTTCTGGACGGTACACGGCACCAAAATGGAATCCTGGCAGGAAAAAAACCGCACTTTTTACAAACTGGAAGACCCCATAGTAACCGAATGGTATCCCAACCAATATTTGTACATAGAAGACGAAACCAATTTTGAAGCCATCGTCAGATCTTGCGACGGACAAATTGCGGTATTGGAACTGGCCAAGGATTATCGCGCAAAACACAACAATGTCTGGGGCATAACGGCGAAAAACCGGGAGCAAAACTTTGCCCTCAATGTCTTGTTGGATCCCAACATTGATTTTGTCACCTTACTGGGTACGGCGGGCACCGGAAAAACCCTGTTGGCGCTGGCTGCAGGACTTACCTTGACCCTGGAGAACAAAGCTTACCAGGAAATCATCATGACCCGCGAAACCGTCCCGGTCGGTGAAGACATAGGCTTTTTGCCCGGTACGGAAGAAGAAAAAATGGCGCCGTGGATGGGCGCATTAATCGATAACCTTGAACTGCTGGGCAGTAATGCGGAGCACGGTGAATGGGAGCAAAGCGCGACCAGCAACATCATCATGAACCGGATCAAAATCAGGTCGCTTAACTTCATGCGCGGCCGGACATTCCTCAATCGCTACCTGATCATCGATGAGGCTCAAAACCTGACCTCGAAACAGATGAAAACATTGATAACACGGGCAGGTCCCGGAACAAAAATCATCTGTATCGGCAACCTGTCGCAGATAGACACGCCTTATTTAACGGCGACAACCTCGGGATTGACTTATGTTGTAGACCGTTTTAAAACCTGGCCGCATGGAGCTCATATTACCTTGCGGCGCGGGGAACGCTCACGCTTAGCCGATTACGCTTCAGATATTTTGTAGATATTCGCTTAAACGACATTAACCGAATTAATCATTGATGTGTTAAGTAACACGAAGAGCACAAAGAATGAAAACATAAAATTCCGTGTCCTTACGTGGTAAAAACTCCTTAGCTATTACATAACATCTGCTAATAATTTGCATCCAGACTGTTATCGCCAATCCGTGGCCAAGCGGTCAGCACCGCCTTAACAACGGTCGCTAATGGAATCGCCAAAAATACCCCCCAAAAGCCCCACAAACCGCCAAAAAGCAAAATGGCGACAATAATTGCGATGGCATGCAGATTAACCGCTTCGGAAAACAGTACCGGCACCAACACAACGCCGTCGAGCGCCTGAATAATTGAGTAGGCAATAACAACGTACATAAACTCATCACCGCCTAATCCCCACTGAAAATAAGCGACGCCTAAAACCGGGAAGGTAACCAGGGTTGCACCGATATAGGGAATAATGACCTGCAAGCCCATCAAAACAGCCAGCAACATGGCATAATTCAGCCCCATCGTCGCGTAAGTCACATAACTGACCGCCCAGAGAATAAAAACCTCGCCGAACTTACCGCGCACATAATTGCCGATCTGGGTGTCGACTTCTTCCCAAACACGTACAGTCAAATTCCTGTCTCTGGGCATAAACTGCAAAAACCAGGCTATTAACATCTGTTTGTCTTTTAAAAAGAAAAAGACCATCATCGGCACTAGAAACAAGTAAATCATTACGCTGACCAATCCCACAACAGATGCCGCCGAGAGCGACAGCACATTTTGCCCGTAAGTTAACAATTCCCTCTGCACGGCAAACATTATCTGTTGGATTTTGCTTTCCGAAACCAGTTTCGGGTACATTTCAGGCAAGCGCAAGATCCCGGTTTGCGCCCTGTTCAGTATCTCAGGAATCTGTTGAACAAGTTCCACCGCCTGTTGTGAAACCATCGGTATCAAATAAAACAATAAAAAACCCAAACAAGCCATAAACACTGAAAACACCAGATAGACGGCAGGCAGACGATGCATGTTCATGCTTTCAGCTTTGCTCACCAGACCTTCCAGTAGGTACGCCAGCACGATTGATACGAAAACCGGCATTAACAGGTCGGACAATGAATAAATCAGCACAAAACTGGCAATCAGAATGATTGCCAGTGCAACAGCTTGGGGGATTGGGTAAAAAACGCTTAAAAGAGCCTCTAAGCAGACTTAGACTTGTGGATGAATCTTGAATCGTCATTGATAACCAGATGATTTATTTTTATTTGTGCCATTTTACATCCAATAAAGCTCTCGACAGAGAACTATAAAATCAACGGCAGATTGTTGTATCAAGTTAGCCGATGTTCGACTCTGTATATCCGAATCTTTTATTCACCACGAAAAACATAAACTTCGTGCCCTTCGTGTCTTCGTGGTGCATTAATCAACCTAGCAATTCGAAAGACATCCGGTTAAAGCTATTTTTTGCCGCGTAATTCAGGCAACTGAACAGGAAAAACTGCGCACCGAAAATGAGATTAGCCATCAACAGATGAATCGGCTGGGCAACCGGCGGCATACCCAATCTATCAAGGCTAATGCCTGCAAGAATGGCCGTGACCACCAGCGCGGCCAGGGATAAACCGATACGCCGCAATACGCTTTTTTTATCGACAGACCGGACAATTTTCCAGGCCAACCAAAGATTGGTAAATAAAATAATCGAGGAAAAGGATCTGTGTATGTAAAAAATGACCGGAAAGTCGTCACGCCAGTATTGGCGCTCAATATAAGTATGATTATGAGCAATGAAATCGACGGCTTCCCTGACCTGAGTCCCCATAGCCACTTGCAACAGCGTCATAATCATTGCCGCGATTAACACGGTTTTGAATTTGTCCGGCAGCGCCCGAATATCAATCCGGGCGATGACATCCCGTTGCGAACGGGCAATCGTATAAATAAGCAATGCGACGATGAACAAAGCCAACAACATGTGCAAAGTGATCATCAAGGGCTTGAGATTACTTGCCACAACGGTAGAACCCAGCCACCCTTGAAAACCGACCAGGAAAAACACGCTGACCGCCAAATAAAAAATGGTTTTGTCAGATTTAAGATAAATGCGCGATGACCAGGCCGTCAGTAAAATCAAAAAGCCAATCGTCACACCAACCAGGCGATTGGTGTACTCGGTCCAGGTTTTTACCGGGTTAAACTGGGTGCTTTCATAACCGCGTTGTGCATAAATCTCATGATAATTAGCGGGTAACTGGGATTCATCCGTTGGCGGCACCCACTGTCCAAAGCAAGTCGGCCAGTCGGGACAGCCCATGCCTGAACCGGAAGCCCTTACGATTCCACCGACAAGGATGACAAAATAAACGGCGAAAATTGTAATTGTGCCTAATCGGCGAAAATGTGCGGCGGCTTCAGTATTAATCATAGTATTAAACGTTTTTAGGAGAGCATGCTTCGGGCAATTTCAATTTCATCTGAAATACCCTCAATTTCCAGTATTTCAGTGTTAGCGGGAAATCCGAGCTTGGTAAATGAAGGGACGGCAGAACAATCAACCCGGCATGCAGGATGATCGGTTCCCGCTATGCTTTGCAAAAATGCAACTTGTACCACATCGACATAATCTGCCTTAGGTCCTGAGTCATATCGGAAATTAACATATTCGGACGCTACGGGCTTTAAATTTGCCGGAAAGTCCCAAGCATCCATAATCAATTTCCCTACGGCGGGATGCGCTTTTTCCAGCAGCTTTTCCATTCTTGTCGGGCTATCCCTAAACTCCGGAATATTCTCAACCAGCATTAATATAGGCAGTTTACCTATTTGATGAATAAGGCCTGCCAGCATGGCCTCGTCGGAATTAAGATGGGGAACAAACGCACAAAGAGCCCGACTGATGGCTGAAACATTAACGCTTTGTTCCCAGGTTCTCCTGAACAAACTTTCCAACAGTTTTGATGAGGGGCGAAACATCTGCTTCATTACCAGACTGGTAACCAAACTACGAATCGTATTGTTGCCCAACCTTGAAACCGCCATTTGTATGTTATTGATTTCAGATGCGCCACGGTACACAGGGCTATTCGCTACACGAATAATTTGCGTCGATAGCGCGGCATCGGTCACTATCATATCGGCCAACTCCTTCGCCGATATGTCGCCGTCAGTAACGGCATTCTTAACCTTTAAGGCAATATCGGGTAGTGTAGGCAAAACAAGACGATTCGCATCAAGTTCTAATTGAACATGATCAAGAAAGTCCTGAACGGAAGTAAATTGCATTATTGCTGCATCCCTCGATAAATAATACGCACTAAAATCACACGGTTAATAATATCAGTTTATCTTGGTTATGATTTTTGAGCCTAAGATTATAAGCGTTTGTGTCGGAAATTTGCAGGATAACAAGCATTTTGCAAGTATTTTGTCCATTTTGCGCATACAGCACTTTACCCACACTTTGTTCCGTGCCGGTGCTGTCATCAATGATTGTTGAATTAGGCTCGGGAGTTGCCAAGGCGTCGCATTCAGCGAGAAACATTTCCCTTTTTGCCTTGCCAAGGTAATGAGTCCGGGCAACAATTTCCTGACCGGTATAACAGCCCTTGTTGAAACTAATGCCACCCAACTTATCCAGATTAAGCATTTGCGGAATAAACTCTTCCGATGTTTCTGCAGTAAGCCAGGGAATCCCCGAAATTATATCGAGATAGCGCCATTGTGCTGAATCTTCCGGCTGGAAGCCTAGCTTAACCTGCTTTTCCCAGAGCGCCTGAGCATTATCAGCCCCCGCAATAATCAAATTGCGGTTCTGAAGATTAACAACGATATTTTCCTGGCTGCTTGTTGCAAAGCGCTGTTCCGGTACTTCGCCGGGTTGCGATGCCTCATCGTACAAGCCGATTAGACATAACTCATCCGAGCTGTCGGTTAAGGTTACCTTTGATCGCAACACGTACATCTGTAGTCTTTTCTTGACTGATGCCAGTAACTCTTGGGGCAGAATCATCAAAAAAGCATCGGTGTTTTTAACCAGTAAAAAAGTGGTAATCGCCCTGCCCTTAGGATTGCATAATGCGCCAAGACTGCTTCTTATATCGGTTATATCGTTAATATTGCAGGTGATTTGTCCCTGTAAAAATTTTGCCGCATCGCTTCCTGCAATCGTCAAAACACCCAGATGTGCAATGGGGTAAATGCGCTTATTGCCTTCACGCTCAGGCGATGGAAAAACGATGTCGGTATCGTTGTCAAATAGTGCGTTTTTAGAAAGAAGGAAGTTTTTCCAATTAGGGTTCATCAATAAACAAATAATGGATTTTAAAGTATCCCGATTATATCGCTGTTTGAACAAAGACAAAAAACCTATGTGATGATTTGTATTGCATTGAAATACACGTATTATCAACGGGGACAAAATAAGGAGCGTCCAACTTGCCCAAAAAACACGAACCCTCGTTGTCGGTGGAGCTTAAACCATCCAAACGATTAAAGCAGTTGCTGGTTATTATGCATGTGCTGGCATTGGCTGCAAGCATCGCCAATGCGTTACCGATTGCCATTAAATTAGCCTTGTCGACCGGAATTTACATACATCTTCGGTTTATGATTAAGCGCTTAAAAAGCGAACGACATGAAATCAAACAGTCCGAAGCATTAGGCTGGGAAATATCCAGCGGCAATGACTTTAAATCGGTGCAAATCCTGAATTCAACAGTCATCACTATATTCGCGATATTTCTGCATTTTACCGACAATGCACGTAAGCAATCCGTGCTTATAGTAAACGATGCCTTAAGTGAGGACGATTATCGGCGTCTTATCGTTAGACTGAAAACGACTGATAAAAAATAAGCGCAAACCCTGCTAGATTTTTCGGAAGATTGGAATTGATTTTTCAGCAGAACGCCGCGTCCTAAGTCCCCAAGCCAAGAGATATTCAATCCTGCGATTTCCATTACTCAAACGTTTAAAAAGTATTTCAAATAACTTCTTGTAAAACGAATAGCCTTTGCTGGGATGGGCGTCCAGATACTCGCCAAGTCTTTCCCCATTGATTTCCAGTAAACAGCCATCGGTAATGGCTGTAACGGACGCGGTTCGTACCGACGACTCATGCAGACAAGTATCGCCAAAAAGATCGCCCTTTCCCAAGTCGCCGACGCCCGTTGTTATGTTTCGGCGTTCTTCCAGTTCCACATGCATGGACACCCGTAATTGACCTTTTTCAATGAAGAACAGCGACTTGGCCACATCGCCTTCCTTAACGATGATTTCATCGGCATGAAAATGCCAACGTTTCCAAGCGACCCCTTGAATAAACGTTGGATCATTGACTATGCCTTTAATTAAACGTTCCAAGTCCGTATGTCCCGACTACACGCAATTATTTAACAAACCGGTCAATTTCGCATCCATCACTCACACTCCAAACCATCAACCCGCTGAAAGCCTCTGGGCAATGCCAAGCCTCGTTTGGCGCGACCGGCGGAATAATGTTCAATATCCGTGCCTTTCAGTGTCAACTGCCGTTTACCGGCAATGATTTTCAACTGGCCGTTTTCAGGCAGCGCCACCGCCGCGACCACGTAATCTTTTCCAGCGGTCAGATCGGCGGTCGGGATTTGAATCAGCTTGTTGCCTTTGCCTTTCGCCAAAGCGGGCAGCTCAGCTACAGGAAAAATCAGCAAGCGGCCTTGCAAAGTCACCACCGCAAGCGAATCAGCTTCACTACGTATCGGCGTGGGCTTTAATACTTTGGCGCCATCCGGCAATGTAATCAGCAATTTCCCGGCCTTGTTTTTACTCAATAATTCTTTAAGCTGAACCCTGAATCCGTAACCGAAATGGCTGGCAAGCACATACCAGTCGTCCGGTTGCCCCGCCAGAAGATGCAAGAACAACGAACCCGGCGGCGGATTAAGTCGCCCGGTCAACGGTTCTCCCTGAGTCCTGGCCGACGGCAGATCGTGCGTAGCGGTGCTGTAAGCGCGGCCGGTGGAGTCGAGAATATAAACCGGCTGCGTGGTCCGGCATTTGACCGCATCCAAGAAGCCGTCGCCGGAACGATAATTTAGACTGGCAACATCAATATCATGGCCTTTTGCCGCCCTGATCCAGCCTTTTTCCGACAAAATAACGGTTAATGGTTCGTTGGTTATTAACGCCGTTGTTTCCAGCGCCTGCGCCGCATCCCTGGCAACAATCGGCGAGCGGCGGTCATCGCCGTATTTCTCAGCATCGCGTTCGAGTTCTTTTCGGATCAGGCGGTTTAGCAAGCGCGGCGAACCCAGCGTTTTTTCCAGCGCGGCGCGTTCCAGTTCCAATTCGTCCTGCTCGCCGCGAATCTTCATCTCTTCGAGCTTGGCCAGATGCCGTAACTTTAATTCCAGTATCGCTTCGGCCTGAATATCGGTGATACCGAAACGCTCCATCAGCACCGGTTTGGGATGGTCTTCACTGCGAATAATCGCGATGACTTCATCGATATTCAGATAGGCAATCAGCAAGCCATCCAAGATATGCAATCGCGCCAACACTTTGTCCAGCCGGTATTGCAGGCGTTTTCGCACGGTTTCGGTCCGAAACGCCAGCCATTCGACCAGGATGTCTCTAAGACCTTTAACCTTGGGCCGTCCGTCCAGGCCGATCATGTTCATGTTGACGCGATAGCTTTTTTCCAGATCGGTCGTCGCAAACAGATGCGACATCACCTCATCCGCATCGATCCGTTTTGAGCGCGGAATCACCAGCAAACGGGTCGGATTTTCATGATCCGATTCATCGCGCAAGTCTTCAATCATCGGCAGCTTTTTCGCCAGCATTTGCGCGGCTATCTGCTCCAGCAATTTAGCGCCGGAAACCTGATGCGGCAGCGCGGTGATGACGATATTGCCGTCTTCCTGCTCGTATTTGGCGCGCATTTTTATCGAGCCGCCGCCGCTGATATACATTTTTTGTATCTCGTCAGCCGAGGTGATGATTTCCGCATCGGTCGGGTAATCGGGTCCCTTGATATGGGTAAACAGCATGTCCAGCGTACTGTTCGGATCATCCAATAGCTGGATGCAGGCATGAGCAACTTCCCGCAGATTATGCGGCGGTATATCGGTCGCCATGCCGACCGCAATGCCCATCGTGCCGTTCAGCAATATATTCGGCAGTCGCGCAGGCAGTAACACCGGCTCTTTCAGCGTCGCGTCGAAATTATCCGCCCAGTCGACCGTGCCCTGCCCCAACTCGCTTAACAAGGTTTGCGCATAAGCGGTCAGGCGGGATTCGGTGTAACGCATCGCGGCAAAGGACTTGGGATCATCCGGAGAACCCCAGTTACCCTGCCCGTCAACCAACGGATAGCGGTAGGAAAAATCCTGCGCCATCAGCACCATCGCTTCATAGCAGGCGGAATCGCCGTGCGGATGATATTTACCCAACACGTCGCCGACGGTTCTGGCCGATTTTTTAAACTTGGCCGTCGCCGTCAAACCCAGCTCGGACATCGCATAAACAATACGCCGTTGCACCGGTTTTAAGCCATCGGCGATATTCGGCAAAGCCCGGTCCAAAATCACATACATGGAATAATCCAAATAGGCTTTTTCGGCAAAATCCTTTAACGGCAGTTGTTCAAAATTTCCCTGCATAATCATAAATTACAGCTCATCCTTTAATAACTCCACATGCATGGCACGATTTTTCTCCAGGCTTTCCTGGCGTATTTTTTTGCGCATTTCTGCCGCTTGGTAAAGTCTTATTTCCACATCGTTATCCAGTTGTAATCTCGGTACTTCCACCGTTTGTCCGTGTTCATCCATCGCCACCATCGTAAAATAGCAGGACGTCGTATGCCTTTTTTGGTCGGTTCTTAAATCCTCGGCAAAAACCTTGACCCCGATTTCCATCGATGAATGGCCGACATAATTGACATGCGCATAAAAGGTAACCAGCTCGCCGACATTGACCTGTTGCTTAAAGAACACCTGATCGAGCGCCGCGGTCACCACATATTTTTTACAATATTTTGCCGCACAGGCATAAGCCACCTGATCCAGCAATTTCAATAAAGAGCCTCCGTGAACGTTGCCGGAAAAATTGGCCATATCCGGCGTCATCAATACCGTCATCGTTAGCGATTTTTCTTGTTTGGTCATTAAGCTCTCACTTTTACTAAGCTCCACATTGCAGGCCGTCACGTCAATATTGTGTAATTTTTTATCTTAACCAGGTTACAACTCATCGCCCGGAAGTGCTTCACGGTTTGGAACCCTAGCCAACAAGCGTTGAAAAGCCTGTTTATCAGCTCGTTGCGCACGTTGCTGCAAATAATCTTCCGTTGCTATAGCCGAGACCTTTTCGGCAACCGCACTGGAGATAAACTGATTAATGGACACCCCTTCTTGCTGAGCGAGTTCTTTAATATGCCGATGAACAGAATCCGGTAAACGCAGACTTAATGCACTCATTACAAACGCTCCAATAAAGTTTTAGGAACAATGGCTTCAACACCAAACTTATCAATACCAACAAAATCTTTTAAATTGTGGGTGACGATGGTTTTAACCTTTGCAGCCACCGCCAATTCCAGCACCAAATCATCCTTGGCATCAGGCAAGTAAGGCCTCCATAAAAAATATACTTTCTGAAATCGACTAAAAGCACAGAGATTATCCAAAACAACATCTATATCTTCATCCAGCAAATTCAACTTCGTTTGATTGCGCTTGAGGACATCTTCATATTCAAACAATAAAGGCGTCGATAATGCCAGCCGAATACGTCCCGCAGCAAGATGCTCCAATATTTTAAAGGATGCCCCGCTCGCCGAATATAGCCCGGAACACAAGATATTGGTATCCATAATAATTTCACTCATACCACATACAGTATCATATAAAATATTATTGTAGCAATCGGCTGTTTTTTGAGGTGTAAAAGGGTGTTTATCTCATGGCTGTTTAATTGAATGGTACTGTTGCTACAGGACGATTCCGTCTACGATGGCATGAATGCCGGATTCATTCATCTTGGACCGACGTAACCCAAAGTCGGCACTTAGGCTAAATCGCTCCCCCACATAGATGCCGTTATTCGTGATTTTATGCCTTAAGTTAATGCGTAAGGGTAGAACGGATTACTGATGATATGTTTCTCGTTGACATGATTCTGAAGCCTCACAACGCTTTTAAGTTGTTGTTTTAAAGAATCAATGCCGTGTAATAAAGTTGCAGGAAATTCACGAGGGGACTAGCATAACAATAGCCAGCTTCAAATATGTGGTGGTATTTCATTTTTCTTTCAATCAGTTATCGGGAGATTATCATGTCAAACCAAGACGACCAAAACAACCAGCCCCAGTCTTCAACGGATTCAGATGATCCTGTAGAAAATATTGCAGGGAACGTCAAGACACTTTTAATATCCATCGGCGGCGTGGTGCTGATTTTATCCATTCTTGTATTACTACCGATGTTTCTTACCTATTTATCTGAGGGCGATTATCGCGCTCCGTCTGAAACTCACGCAACAGACACCGAAAGAAAAAACGGTCAAAATAACTATACCCCTGATAAGTAAGATAGCTTCCCATTAATAATGGTAAATTCACGACGAAGACACGAAGTTTTATTTTCTCGTTTCTTCGTCGTGAATAAAATATTTTTTAAGCGCTCGTTTACCCGCATTCCGCAGTCTAATCGATCTGATTCTGATGCTGCGATCATAACTGCATTTCCTTGGCGATATGTCTTAAGCTGATGCCTATGGAGACAAGCAGCCTACCGACTCTGCTTAATCGCCCAAGCCACATCGGCCGCCTGACGGTTTTCCTTAACGTCATGCACCCGAAACATCTGCACACCCGCCATCACGCCTAAAGCCGTGGTCACTGCGGTGGCGGTAACCAGTTCCGAGGGTTCGGTGACATCGCAAATCGTCCCCATAAAGCGCTTGCGACTGGTACCCAACAGCACCGGAAAACCCGTGGACACCAACTTATCAAGGTGCGCCAGCAAATCGATATTATCCTGTTTGCGCTTGGCAAAGCCTATGCCGGGATCGATCGCAATCGCTTCTTTTTAACCCCTGCCTTTAATGCTGCCTTAATGCTTTCATTCAGGACATCAAGCACTTCCTGCACCACATTTTCATAATGCGGATTGTCCTGCATGGTTTTTGGCATCCCTTGGCTGTGCATCAAATTATCGGCACACCGGTTTGGGCAGCCAGCGTCAGGATAGCCGCATCATCTCTGCCCCCGGAAACATCGTTGATAATATCGGCTCCGGCATCCAGCGCCGCTTTGGCAACCTCGCTTAAGGTCGTGTCGATACTGATTAAAACATCGCTGTTCAATTGCTGCCTGATGGCCTCAATCACCGGAACGACACGCCGAATCTGTTCGCCGGCCGCAACCGAATCAGATCCGGGGCGGGTTGATTCGCCGCCTATGTCGATAATATCCACGCCTTCGGACAGCATCAGTTCAACCTGCTGTATGGCCTCATTAAGGCCTGAGAATTTACCGCCATCGGAAAAACTATCCGGCGTAACATTTAAAATCCCCATAATCAGCGGTTTGGTGTGTGTGCAGCAAGATAATTGGGAACTGGCGCGACTGAACATTTCGTAACCTCTGATTAATAACAGGTGCATCTACAAAAGCTTAAAAGAATATCACCACGAAGACACGAAGAACACGAAGATTTATTCCTTCGTGTTCTTCGTGTCTTCGTGGTGAATAAAAGATTCTTAAATCATGTAACCAACATTTTCTAAAAGCCCTGCATGCGAAATCGGCGTATTGATTGATGTATAATAACCAAATGTTTTCGACTCTGATTGAATTTAATGGATAAACCACGATTAGCCTGGGCCATTACCGGCTCCGGTCATTATATAGAAGAATGCCTGGACTTCCTGCTGACACAGGACAATGTCGATTTATATTTGAGTCTGGCCGGAGAAGAAGTGTTGCTTATGTACGGCATCAGCCTCGACGACATCCGCAAAAAAATGCCGGTGTACCGCGACAAAACCGCTTCAGCGCCGCCGGTTGGGCATTTTTACAAGGGCTATTACCATACTTTTGTCATGGCGCCGACCACCTCGAATACGGTTGCCAAATGCGTGCTGGGCATTGCCGACTCGCTGGTGACCAATCTTTATTCCCAAGCCGGAAAATGCAAGGTTCCCAGCATCGTTTATCCTTGCGACATAGCGCCGGAAATGGAAACCACTGCGCCGGGCGGAAAAGTCATGGTTTATCCGCGCAAAATCGACCTGGAAGGCACCGCCAAATTACGCGATTTCGAATACACCACCGTCGTTGAAAGTGTGGATGAATTGATTATCACAGTTAAAGAACGGCTTAAATCGTTAACATGAGCGAACACATCCTCTTTCTTACCGGCAAACTGGCGGAAAAACAGCTGCATAATATCCTGCAAAAAATGCAGCCGAAATTCACCTATACCGTGCATCAGCTGGGGCTTAAAGTCGCGGCGCTGATGACCGCAGACATGATCGGCCGCCGCTTGACCGACACCTTCGGCGCTGACCGCATACTGGTGCCCGGACGCTGCCGCGGCGATTTGGAAGCCTTGTCCAAAGACTTAGGCCTACCGATTGAACGCGGCCCGGACGAACTCAAAGACTTGCCGATGTTTTTCGGCCAAGCCGCGCACAAGCTTGATTTAAGCCGCTACAGCGTCAAAATCTTTGCCGAAATCGTCGATGCGCCCAATGTCAGCGTTGAAGAAGTGGTCAAGCGCGCCTACTACTACAAACAAAACGGCGCGGATGTGATCGATATAGGCTGTTTGCCGAGCACCGATTTTCCGCACATGGAAGACATCATCCGCACCTTGAAGCAGGAAGGCTTTACCGTCAGCATCGATTCGCTGGAAGCGGACGATTTGCTCAGGGGCGGCAAAGCGGGCGCCGATTACATGCTCAGCCTGCACGAAAGCACCTTGTGGGTTGCCGACGAAGTCGCGGCGACGCCGATTTTAATCCCGGAAAAACATGAAGATTTGGCTTCACTGGATAGAGCCATCAACATCATGCAGGCAAAAAACCGCAGCTTTATCGTCGATCCGATTTTAGATCCGCTGCACTTCGGTTTCACGCAATCCATCGTGCGTTATCACGAAGTCAGGAAGAACCATCCCGATATTGAAATGATGCTGGGGGTCGGCAACATCACCGAACTGACCCATGCCGACACCCTGGGCATGAACGCCTTGCTGCTGGGCATCTGCTCGGAACTTAACATCAACAGCATTTTGGCAACCGAAGTCAGCAAACATGCCTGCCGGGCCGTCAAGGAAGCCGATCTGGCGCGCCGCATCATGTTTGCTGCAAAAGAACATGACATGCTGCCCAAGCATATCGACCCCGGCTTAATGGCTTTGCATGAAACCTCGCCC
>scf_100011_pt754 | contig 22693 bp, 24 predicted proteins | sample Micenr1anaerobic_FD_49594 | JGI IMG/M metagenome (IMG submission 49594) | reverse complement strand
CGGCAATACCACGTTCATTGCCGCATCCAGCGGGTTGAGGCCGCGCGCCGATTGCTCCCACTGATGCTGCATCATGCCGCTGGTGATGGCTTGCAGCACGGGCACGTTGAGTTGTTCCAGCACCGACACCGACCAGCCTGCGGGTGTGGCGTCCGCCGGGGGTGATTTCGCCCATCGCAAACGCGGTGGTGTTGATCAGCACGTCGATATGCGCGCCTTGTTCGCCGCTGAAATAGCTTAACGCTATAGGAAGGGCATTATCGTTGTGGCCGACTGCCAGGGATGGCGGCCGAGATTGCTCCTGGCAATCCTCGGCATTTCCTCCATCCATGGAGGTCAGAAGTGTCGCAATCGGTAGGGAACCGATGCGACCTGCGCGTAATGACGAGGTGAATACGGGCAGCACATTCAAGCCGCGTTTTTCCAAGGCGTCAACCAGCGCATCGATAAAGCGCGTGTTGCCGCTCATCCAGTGAGCGCGGTAAAACACGATGCCGACGCTGGCCCGATCCGGCTCTCGCAGGGCAAGCCAATCCTCTATGCTCGCATCTTGGGATAAATCAGGATGATAAATGCCGTGTTCGGGCAAATCGACAGCCGGTTCAAAACCGACGCCGGTCAGTAAAAAATGATCTGAAAGATAGCGCAGCAGTTGAGCCATATTGACGCTGCCGCCGCCTGAAAATAAGCCTGTACCTGATGCAATACGTCGGATGATACGGTGGATGCGGCCGCCAATTCGGGTCCGGCTCGCCGGTGCCGCTGATCGCGATTAAGTGCAATCCTTGTTTTTGGCGTGACGAACCAGATCGGCAAAGCCGGCACGCTACCGAGACGACCCAGTACGCGCAGCACGATGATATTTGCCGAAGCAAACTGATGCTCCAACAACTCGGCCATTTGCGCGTCGCTTTCCAATGCCTGCAAGTTAATGCCGGTGACCTCCGGAAAACCTTCCGGCATTTGCGCCTGTGCGCTTTGCAGCACCATCAGGTCGTTGGGCGCATGGGTCAGCAGGGCAATAGGCCTGTTCACATCGGCAATTGCTCCCTGCATTGCTCTACCTCCTGCATCCATGCAGTCGTCAGACATCGCCGGTACCCAAGCGGTGGAAAACATGCTCGCTGACTTCGACATCATTTTCCAGGTGTTCGCTGACGATGCGCTCCAACACGGACTCGTCGGTACAGGAATACCAGACGCCTTCAGGGTAAACGACCAGGATCGGGCCGTTTTTGCAGACGGCAAAACAGTTTGAACGGGTGCGTTTTACTTTGAGTTGGGGGCGGGCATTCGATTTTTTGGCCCAGCTGTTGAAATGCTTGTTCGTTGTTTCCGGAACAGCGCAGGCCTGTACACATCAGTACGTGTTTGTTGTGGGTTCTCATAACTCTTTTTTGTAAAACTGCCCCATCAAGCCGCCAATCGCCAGCCAAAAAACAGCGTTGGCAAAAACGGTGGCAATAATAAAAGACTGCGCCAATTCGGCAGGCGCGGCGCTGCTGTGAACTTCCGGCTGCGGCGCACTGATTAAATGAGGTGCTGCAAGTAACACCACGCCGAAAAACTGGTTGGTCCTGGTTTTAGCAAAAGCCAGCAGCGACAGGCCGAAGCCGGTATCGAGCACCGTTATCAACCACCAGCTTTGCCGATCCGCCAGTTTGGCAGCCTCGGTACCGGGAACTTCCGGCGGCAAGCCCAACGACGGCGCGACGAAAAAGGTCAGGTAACCGGCCAGTCCCCACAACAGTCCTATGCGCCAACTGCTGGGGCGACCGCGCAAGCACATGACCGCGCCGATCAGCAGGGCGAAACCCACGCCCAGGCTGATATTGGCTACCGCAGTAAAAAATGTCCGCTCCCAGCCGTTTTCAGGCTGCCAGTCATGGTGTTCGTGGCTGTTTTCCGCGTTGGGAACGACTGCAGCTTCCTCGTACACTTCGGCCTTGAGCAGCGTCGGGATGACTTGAATTTGTTGAACGGCGGTTAATAACAAACCCGCCAGTAAGCCCGTCCAGAGAGCCGCAATAACCAGCTCTCTGAAGGTGGTCAGATTAAACATTAATGGCACGGAAAACTGGCGGAATGTCGTCCATCATGGGCAGCGTTATGCAGTTGTGCGGTTTCAGCGAAACCGGCGGCATACAGCAGCGATAATCCAAGCATACCGGCCAACATGGCGGGTAGGATTTTATCTTTTAAGACTTCAGAACGAGCCGGTGTTTGAGCGTTATCGAGCAAAACAGGTGTTGATGACATGTGTTTTCTCCTGATTAAAGAGACAGCAAAGCCGGTAACGTTGCCGGCGGAAATAATCTGTACAGGGAGAAAATGCAGGACGGACGCGAAGGAGAGCAATCCATCTGGGCGCCCTCCGCGCACAAATTCGATTATCGCTTCAGGCCGGTCTCCGGGCTCACGAGTTGAAAGCAATGCTTGAGCTTCCAAGGTTGGCGCCTTCCCATGCGTGACACAGTGGCGTTTGCAAACCTTTTACTTGTTTACCGTTGCGGGGGCAGCGTGGGCTTCGTTTGCTAAATTAAGCGAACTCACCAACTTCCCGTTTCAATTCTGCGGACGATAGTCCATGAATACCTAAAGCAAGTTATACCGGGCTAGTATATTCACTCGATAAAAAACTAGCAAGCGTGAGTCATTTCGGTATTCATACGTATTGTTTATTTAATTCGGAATCCTGTATTTTGAGGTTACGGTTGGAGACAGCAATTTCTGATTGGGCAATGCATGAGTGTTTTACGTCTTCATGTTGATTCCGAACGATCAAACCAAGGCCGCTTTTAGTAACGCCTAAAGGGACGTCAGGCTAGGATTGGTTGAGCCTACAGCCCTAATTCTATGGCTTCTTGGAACGCCTCTCGGATGAGACCCGTAGCTCGCCGACCCCGATCCGTAGCGCCTCGACATCGAGCTCATGTTCAAGACGATGCAGTATGTCGTCGCTGATCACACCGTCGTCCCGAAGATCGATCACGGCTAATCGTTCAGCGGTCAGGGTCTCGTGCCGCAAACGCCGGAATGCCTCTGCTGCCACTTTCGTGCATTTCGTGTCTGGGGTTTCGATGTCGACATAGCGTTGCAGTCGATGAGCGTAGTGAACGCGTAACTGTTCGATGTGATCCGGAACCGACCAGTCTTCGGCGGCCACATCATCGAGCAATGCCAGAGCCGCCATTGCCGCACGTTCCCTGGCGTGTCTTTCCTCATGCTCAATGTTACTGTCTTCATCCAAATCCAGGGAGCGGATCAGCAAAGGAAGCGACAAGCCTTGTAATACCAAGGTAACCAGAATCACCATGAAGGCAATCAGGATGATTTCCGCACGAAATGGAAAGGGAATCCCGGCGGCAGTGGTCAGCGGTAAAGCCAATGCCGCAGCGAGTGAGACAATGCCGCGCATACCGGCCCAGCCGAGGATGAACAGGTTAGACCAGGGCGGCATCGGATCGCGTGCTCGCAACGAAGAACTCAGAAATCTCGGCACCCAGGCCGCTACCGGGACCCATATCAGACGCACGACGATGGCTGCTGCACTCACCAGTAGGCCGTTCACAGTGAGCGAAGCCAACTCGCTGGATGGAATGGCGTCACGGAGGGTGTCAAGTTGCAGGCCGATGAGGATGAAAATGATGCCGTTGAGGATAAACACGAGAAGATCCCAGACCGCCCGCGCCTGGATTCGAGTAATGGGTGCAACAATGGCGCTGAAGTGTTGGCGGATATAAAGCCCTCCGACCACGCAGGCCAAAACAGCCGAGGCATGGACTTGTTCGGCCAGGACCCAGGCAATGTAAGGGGCCAGCAGCGTGACGGCGATCTCGCTGAAACTATCTTCGGTCAGGCTTAAAGCCCAGCGGCTCACGATGCCGACGACGAACCCGACAGCAATGCCCATGGTTGCCGCAAGAAAGAAGTCCATGAGTGTGACATTTAACTCAAAAGTTCCACTGACGGCAGCGACAAGGGCTGTGCGGTAAAGCACCAGCGCGGTTGCATCGTTCACCAGACTTTCGCCTTCCAGTATGCTGATTCCGCGGCGAGGGAGGTGGAGTTGTTTCAGGATCGCGGTAGCGGAGACGGCATCGGGAGGAGAGACGATGGCTCCCAAAACAATGGCTCCGGCCCAGCCTAGACCGGGCAATACGGTATGGGCGACACACGCCACCGCCGCCGTCGTGACCAGCACCAAGCCCACGGCCAATAGTGTGATCGGACGGGCGTTTGCGCGAAAATCCCGCCAAGAGGTGAAATAGGCGGCAGCCCAGAGCAGGGGCGGCAGGAAGACCAGGAAGATGAGATCAGGATCAAGGCGAATCGTGGGCAGGCCGGGTACAAAACTTAAAACCAGGCCGCCGACCACCAGCAGAATCGGATAGGGAATGGCAAGCTTGCGTGCGACCGTCGTCAAAGCGAGTACGGCCGTCAACAGTAGAATGATTATCTTGAGTTGGTAAAGATTGTTCATACAGCCTCCCCATTCTGTCGCAAAATTCAAAAGCCTTGTTTGCAGACAAAATTATACCGCTAAAGCCGTAAATTGCTTATAAGCGGGATTTGATACGATGTTGCCGAATCATAAAACGGAAGTATCGATATTAAAAATTGCGTAAGCAACTTTTTAAGCTTGACCGGGCGAGTCGGTTTGCTCTATTAATCCGATTGAGTCACTAGGCAAACTTCATAGCACTGTCCCGTAACCCAAACGGTGCAGGTACTCTCATCCTTGTTTGGTGGAGGAAGACCATGAACAGCGAAACGTCCCCTGGAGCCGAAAGAGATCGATTGGATAAACAGCGCCTCGGTAAGGAAGACTGGTTCCTGTGGGGACCGTATCTTGCCGAGCGTGCCTGGGGTACCGTGCGCGAAGATTACAGCCCGGGCGGCGCTGCGTGGGAAGACTTCGATCATGAGCAGGCGCGTTCCCGCGCCTACCGTTGGAGCGAGGACGGACTGGGCGGGATTTGCGATTGCGAGCAGCGTCTGTGTTTCGCGCTGGCGCTGTGGAACGGACGGGACCCGATCTTGAAGGAGCGCGCTTTCGGCCTCACGGGGACTCAGGGAAATCACGGCGAAGACGTGAAGGAATATTACTTTTACCTGGACGCGACTCCGAGCCACAGCTATCTGCGCTATCTCTACAAGTATCCGCAGGCTGCCTACCCCTATGCTCGTTTGCTGGAAGAAAACCGCCGCCGTGGCCGTCACGAGCCGCCCTTCAGCTTGTGCGATACCGGGATCTTCGAAGACAGCCGCTATTTCGACGTAGAAGTCAGCTATGCCAAAGCGGGGCCAACCGAGATCCATATCCGCATCCGGGCGACTAACCGGGGCCCTGCGGCATCGCCATTGCATCTGCTGCCCACCCTTTGGTTTCGCAATACCTGGTCCTGGGAAGAACAGTCAGGCGTCAAGGGCGAATTACGCCAAGCAGCCGTACCGGAAGGCGTGGCATGGGCCGTCGAGGCGGCTCATCCGAGCCTCGGCAGCTATTATCTCTACGGCTGCCAAGCGGCCGAACCTCTTTATACGGAAAACCAAAGCAACAGCGAAAGTCTGTGGGGACGGCCGAATGCCACGCCCTACGTGAAAGACGCGTTTCATCGCCGGGTGATCGCCGATGATCGTCAGGCGGTCAATCCCGATCATCGGGGAACCAAGTTCGCCGCCTGGCACTCACGGATGCTTGCCGCGGGGGAATCGACATCCATCGACCTGATATTGTCTACACAAATCCCGGCGCAACCGTTCGCGCAGAGTCAAGAGGTGTTCTCCCTACGCAGCAAGGAAGCCGACCTTTTTTATCGCGATCTGCTCGATGAAGCCGACGAGCAGGACGGGCGTATCCTGCGGCAAGCCTGCGCCGGAATGATCTGGACCAAACAGTTCTACCACTACGAAGTGGAACGCTGGATCAAGGGCGACCAATCCCCTCCGCCCGCGGAGCGTCAACACGGGCGAAACAGCGGTTGGCTCCACTTCAGTGCCGCGCATGTACTCTCCATGCCCGATACATGGGAATACCCGTGGTTCGCCGCTTGGGATATGGCCTTTCATTGCGCGGTGCTGGCCCTGATCGATGTGGATTTCGCCAAGTCGCAGATCGAACTCCTGCTGAAGGAATACTATCTGCATCCCAACGGCCAAATTCCAGCCTACGAATGGGGCTTCGGCGATGCGAATCCACCCGTTCACGCCCTGGGGGCGCTCAAGGTGTTTCGCGCCGAACGGGTGCAGCGGGGGACTGCGGACATCGACTTTCTTCGTCGCGTATTCAACAAGTTGCTGCTCAATTATTCCTGGTGGATTAACCGTAAGGATGCCGATGGCTACAATCTGTTCGAGGGCGGATTCATGGGCCTGGATAATATCTCGGTCTATGATCGCTCGAAGCCGTTGCCTACAGGTTTTCGGCTGAAACAGGCCGATTCGACCGGGTGGATGGCAATGTTTTCGCTCAATATGACCATGATGGCGCTGGAGCTGGCTACGGAGGATTCCAGCTACGAGGATATCGCCATCCAGACTTTCGAGCAGTTTCTGGCTATCGCCAACACCGTGCGCGGCCGCTCCGAGCACGGTGTTACCTTATGGGACCCGGATGACGGGTTCTTAAAAGACCTGGTATTGCGACCCGATGGGCAGTATCAGCGGGTCAATATTTATTCGTTTGTCGGACTGATTCCCTTGTTCGCGACCGAGATCGTCGACCGTCGCCTCCTGGCCAACGTGCCGCGTTTTGCCCGTGTACTGAAAAAACACGCCGGCGGTCTTTTTCGCGGAAACGCCATCTGTGCCTGCCCGGTGCATACCAACGACCGGGGCGAGCACATTCTGTCCCTGGTCGACGAGCAGATGCTGGTTCGCATTCTGACGCGGGTACTCAACGAAAAGGAGTTTCTGTCGCCCTACGGAGTGCGCAGCATCAGCCGTATCCATGCCGAGTTGCACGCTATTGGCCGTCTGGAAGGTATTGGCGAAGCGACCATAGACTATGTGCCCGGCGAATCCACTTCGGGTATTTTCGGCGGCAATTCCAACTGGCGAGGTCCCATTTGGATGCCCACCAACTACCTGTTGATTCAAGCGATTGAGAAATTCCACCGCTTTTTGGGCGATGGTTTCCAGATGGCGGTACCTTGTAAGGTCAATCGGGAGATGAACTTGAAGGAAATCGCAGCGCTTTTAACAGGAAGATTGATCGCCATCTACCGGCGCGATGCCAATGGCTTGATTCCAGCCTATCCTGCCGAAAGCCCCTTCCAGAAGGACCCGCATTGGAAAGACCTGATTCTGTTCCATGAATACTTCCATGGCGACACCGGGCTTGGACTTGGCGCCGCCCACCAAACCGGTTGGACCGGCCTTTTGGCCAATCTGGTGCTGCGCCGCTATCGTCAAAATATTCCCGAATATTGGCGCGACCAGCCCAAGACCGGCGGTCAGTGTGAATAACTGCGATGGCTTGAGGGTGTTGTTTCTCAGGGATACTGAAACAAAGCTATTATCCCTCGGACTTGAAAAGCCGGACGTGACACGGGGCATCGAAATCAGGCGATTCAGCATTACGCAAGCCCCGTATTCCGGCAGGCATACCGGATTCAATTCGCACGGTTATAGCGATTAATCATGCGCTGGATCTACAGCGTTTCAGGAGCAAAATAATCATTTTTGAACCGGACTAGGTGGTCATGACACTTTCAAGCCTGTAAAATACAAACTACTGCAAAAAATTAAAGGTAATTTTTTGGCGCATTTTTTTAACAACAATTAAGTTACGGAATAATTTATGTGTTTTAGTGCTGATATGTCTCTTGGCCTGGGTCTGGCTGGACTGGCCGCGTCTAGCGTTACTTTTCTTGATAAAAGCGAGCCGCTGTGGGTTCGGGTTGCCCGGTCTTACGCCATTTTTCATTTTTCCTTGATGGAATTTATTCAGTATTTCGCTTATCCGGTTGCGGATCAGTGCGGTTACGGCACCAATCAATTGTTGAGTGAGCTGTCGGTTTACCATATCAGCTTGCAGGCACTGGCGATTATGCCCGCGTTGGCGACTTATTCATCCGATAAAACCGCGCTGAAAAAAGCGACCATCATCGGCGTAATCCTCAGTTCGTCGTTCCTGTTTTTCAGCTTTTTACCCAAAGAATGGCAACTATCCGAAATTGCGCCGAATTTTATCGGCAATATGATCTCGTGCTTGTTTATGGGCAAGTACCATATCGGCTACCACATCTCCAGCGCGTATGGCTTACTGGTTACGTGGGGCTCGTTGTTTGCTCTGGCGGTCAGCGGTTTTGTCTGGAAGGACAACTGGCGCATTTCTAGCTACCATTTCGTCATGGCGATTATGACCTTGTTTATGCCCCAGTGGATGTTCGGCGTGTCAACCGGCGAAGGCGCGGCGATGTACTGTTTTTATTCGATACCGATTACGGTCAGTTTTATGCCGCACTTTAAGAAATTCTTTACTGCTCAAGCCGCAATGGATCGGCGCGAATATGCCTAACAAGAGGGAGGGCGCGGTTTCTACCGCGCTTTGACGGTCTGCTTGGATTTCATCTATCTTATGCTTGCGCTAAAAAGTAGCTCTGCTCGTTTTTAATATGTTTTTTGCCAAGGATTTTATTGAAACCGCTGAGGGACTCATTTTTGCGGTAGTGGAACGGGGTCTGGAAGGCGGTAAGGCGCTGTGTTTTTTACGCTATGTGCTTACGCCTTCCGGCTGGAAAAAAGTCGCGACTGAGCAAGCCAATCATCTTCTGCAACAACAGCATCCCGATTATCTGCATTACTCCCCGGTTTTGGATGCGCATCTGCATGCGGTCGCCGTAGACCGGGTCGTCAAACATCATCAGCCTAAACACCGATTGCAACAGCTCATGCAGGCAACCCGGCATGATGCTGTCGAGCGGGACTTGTTCAGGTTGTGCGAATTATTGGGTCAACACGGGCTGGATTTGGCGCAAACCGGCGTCACGGGTTCGATTCTGGTCGGCGTGCAAAATCCAGATTCGGATATTGATCTGGTCTGTTACGGCAGGGAAATTTTTCACCAATGCAGGGCCATTACCCGCAAGCTTATCGAACAGGGACATTTGCAGGCTTTGAACGATCAGGATTGGCAGCAATCTTACGATCGCCGTTCGTGCGATTTGAGTTTCGATGACTATGTCTGGCATGAACGGCGTAAAATAACAAGGCCGTGATTAACGGGCGAAAATTCGATTTGAATTTTATTGATCATCACGCAAGTTCCGAGGCCGTTGTCTATCAAAAATGCGGGGCGGTTACGTTGCAGTGCAGGGTGATTGATGATGCTCACGGGTTCGATTATCCGGCTGAATTCAAGATAGACCATCAGCAGATCAGTTCTATCGTCAGCTTTACGGCGACCTATACGGGGCAGGCCGTCAGCGGCGAAAGGGTGGAAGTGTCAGGCATGCTGGAACAATCGGGACAGGGCGTTAAGCGCATCGTGGTCGGCTCCAGCCGTGAAGCGCACGGGGAATATATCAAGGTTATTCAGTGATTAAGTTGGCTGATTTTTCGGCGGTTATTTTCGATATGGACGGCCTGGTTTTGGATACCGAGAGTACCTACTTTATTGCCTGGCAACAGGCTGCAAAGGCAATGGGCTATGAGTTTTCCGATGATTTTTGCCTGTCGCTGTCGGGGCTGCATTATAACGATATAGAACCGAAACTGATCGAATATTGCGGGGCTGAATTTAATCTGCAAACCTTCAATCGGTTAAGCGGCGATTTTTGGCGCGACCATGTTGATGTCCACGGCATAAGAATCAAACACGGCTTTAGCGAATTGCTGGAATTGCTGATCCGGCAAAAAATACCCTATTGTCTGGCGACTAACAGCCGGGCGGCAAATGCCCTGGAATGTCTTGAGCTGGCGGGAATAAAAGATGTTTTTTCAATCATCATCGCTCGCGATCACGTTCAGGAGGGCAAGCCGGAACCGGATGTTTTTTTTAAAGCCGCCGAGGTGCTGCAAGTGGACATCAGCCGGTGTCTGGTGCTTGAAGATTCTCATGCCGGTATCATGGCGGCATCCAGAGCGGGGGCCGTTTCGGTGTTTATACCGTCGATAGCGCAAGCCGATCCGCTGACAGTTGAACTGTGCGATTTGATGGTCAGCGATTTGGCTCAATTGACGAGCTTGATCAGCGCTTAGTTCGCAGCCGCTAGGCCGATCATGTATACTTCCAGCAATTTTTGCAGCACAAACACAGCCATAACCTTGATAGTTCAACATTCTAAAGTCTCAGTCATTGCTCCCGCCAGGTTACACATGGGGTTTATTGATTTAAGCGGATCATTAGGCCGACATTTCGGCAGCATCGGCGTTGCGCTTAATGAAATCAGCACCAACTTGTCGGTAACCGGCGCCGAGCAACTCACCATTACCGGTCCCGCCGCACAGCGGGCAAAAAAGTGCGTGTCCATGTTGTGCGAGACGCTGCACGTATCCGACAAACTCAATATCACCATTGAAACGGCGATTCCTGAGCACGTAGGCTTGGGTTCGGGTACGCAGATGTCGCTGGCAATCGGCGCGGCGCTTAATGAATTTTACGGCTTGGGACTTAGCGTGCGCGAAATCGCCGCGGTGACCGACCGGGGCTTGCGTTCCGGCATCGGCATCGGCGTTTTTGAACAGGGCGGGCTGGTTGTCGATGGCGGTCGCGGCGAAAAAACCATTACGCCGCCGGTGCTGGCGCACATGGATGTACCAAACGACTGGCGGTTTATTCTGGTGTTCGATCAGCGAGGTCAGGGCTTGCACGGTCAGCAGGAAATACAGGCTTTTAAAGAGCTGCCGCCTTTTCCGCAGCAGGAAGCGGCTCGGTTATGCTACTTATTACTGATGCAAGGGCTACCTGCGGTGGCCGAAAACGACATTGTTAACTTCGGCGATGTGATCAGCCAGCTGCAACGCTCGGTTGGCGAGCATTTTTCCTCGGCCCAAGGCGGCGTTTTTACCAGTCCCGAAGTTGCCGCTGCCATGCAATGGCTGGAACGGCAAGGTGCGGTGGCTATCGGTCAGACCTCATGGGGACCGACCGGGTTTTGCGCTATTGATGGGGTGGAGTTGGCTGAATCAATCACTGATCAGGCCAGAAAGGCGTTTGCGCATTTCGATAAGTTGAGTTTTGTTGTTGCCAGTGCCAGGAATAGCGGGGGGGATGTTTTTGTTGGCTAGGGCGTAGCGTGGAAACGATTTTGATAGTCGCCGGCTCAGGACGCATGCTGGCGCAGGCTGCAAAACACGCGGGCTTGAAGCCTTTGGTCATTGACCTGTTTGCCGATCTTGACATGCAAGGTTATGCGGAAGATTTCCGTCAGGTAAAGTCATTAGCCGAACAAGATTTAGCGCCTGCTGTAGATTATTTTATCGAACGTTATGCCGTAGCCCATGTCATTTACGGCAGCGGTTTTGAGTGTTATCCGGAAAGCCTGCATTACCTGAGTAGCCGCTTGATTATGCTGGGCAATGATCCCGACGCCTTTGCAAGGCAACTGGATAAACCGGCGTTTTTTTCAACGCTGGATGCGTTAAATATTCCGCATCCCGATGTTGTTTTTAGCGCGCCTGGTTGTGCCGAGGGCTGGCTGATTAAGCCTATGCAAGGGCAGGGCGGTGTCGGGATACAACGTTATGATGGCGGTGCTGCCGATAATTCGGTTTACTGGCAAAGATTTCAAGCCGGTGCATCCTATTCGGCGCTGTTTCTAGCTGACGGACAGCAGGTGCAAGTCGTCGGTTTTAACAGCCAATGGCCGGTTCGTTTAAGCGAAACTCAGGAGTTTGTTTTTCAGGGGTAATCAATAACGCCGATCTGTCGGATGCGCACAAAACGGTGCTAACGGACTGGTTAAAACAAATGGTTCCGGCGTTTGGGCTAAAAGGCTTAAATTCGCTGGATTTTATTCATGCGGACGGTTGCAGTTATATTCTGGAAATAAATCCCAGACCTTCTGCCAGTATGGAGTTATATGATCAGGATTTGTTGAACAGGCATGTAGGGGCGACTTCAGTCGCCTTGTCACCAGAAGTTGGGCGACTGAAGTCGCCGCCACAAACCGGCTATCAAATCATTTATGCCGAGCATGATTTAATTATTCCCGATCATTTCGAATGGCCGGATTGGTGCATGGATTTGCCAAAACCCGGCAATATGTGTCGCGCAGGACAGCCATTGTGCAGTATTATTGCGCACCAAAAAAACTCACGGTCAGTTGCAGAGCAGCTGCTGACTAAACAACAACTTATCATTAATAAACTAGAAAGGTTTTGACCCTCATGGAATATACAGCCAGCGTTAATAAATTGACCCAGCCCTTGGTGCAGCATTTGCTCGATAATGCGGACAAATTGCGTTTAGGCGTGGAAAAGTTAGCCAATGGCTGCACCATCATCGACGCGGGTATTAAAGTACCGGGCGGAATCGAGGCGGGGCGCATTATTGCTGAAATCTGTCTGGGCGGCATGGGCACTGTAACCATCAGTCACAGCACTTATACCGATAACTGGCCATTGTCTGTCAACGTACACACAGGAAATCCGGTTCTGGGTTGTTTGGGTAGTCAATATGCAGGCTGGAGTTTGTCTCATGAGAAATATTACGCACTAGGCTCAGGCCCCGCTCGTGCGATGGCAACCAAGTTGAAAGACGGCAAGCAGGAACCGGTTGAAGAGTTGTACAAGGAACTGGAGTATCAGGACAGCAACGATTCCACTGTGTTAGTGATTGAAAATGATGCGGTTCCGCCGGTTGAAATCGTCGAAAAAGTCGCCGCAGCCTGCAAGGTCGATCCATCCAAACTGACCATCATCGTTACTCCGACCAGCAGTCTGGCCGGTGGCGTGCAAGTGGTTGCGCGCGTACTTGAAGTGGCTATGCATAAGGCTCACGCCTTGCACTTCCCACTGGAAAACATTATCGACGGTAGCGGTAGTGCGCCGATCTGCCCTCCGCACCCTAATTTTGTCAAAGCCATGGGCCGTACCAATGATGCGATCCTATTCGCTGGTCAGGTGCATATCTTTGTAAAAGGCAGCGACGAAGAAGCTGAAAAACTGGCTAATGAACTGCCCAGTTCAACCTCTAAAGATTACGGCAAACCGTTTGCGGATATCTTCAAGCAGTATGAATACGACTTCTTTAAAATCGACGCGATGTTGTTCAGTCCTGCCAGCGTTATTGTGACTGCGGTGGAGTCAGGCAAAAGTTTCCGCGCAGGCAAGCTGGATAATGCCTTGCTGGATCAATCATTTGGGGCGTAGAGCGTAGGCGTGGGTCGAATAGCAATTTTTACCGATGATCCCGGCTGGCATGGCAAACAATTAAGCTTGGCCTTTGCCAGTCGCGGCTATAGCTGCGATTACGTTTCGCTGACAGCGTGCCGGTTTGCAATCGAACCCGGTAGGCAGCCGATCTTTATTCCAGGCTTTGAACACGCGCTTCCCGATGCGGCTTTTGTACGCGGCGTGCCCGGCGGTTCGCTTGAGGAAGTCGTGCTGTACCTGGATTTTCTGCATGCGTTAAAGGCGATGGGGATTCCTGTCTACAATGACGGACACGCGGTAGAGCGCAGTGTCGATAAGGCCATGACCAGTTTTTTACTGCACCATGCAGGGCTTCCGACGCCGATGACCTGGGTGTTGCGTGACCGTGACGAAGCATTGAGGATTGCCGAAACCGAATTAAAGCAGGGTAATTTGCTGATCAGCAAGCCCTTGTTCGGTTCGCAGGGTGAAGGCATACGCCGTATTGAAAAAACGACGGACTTGTTCTGGCTGACCGGCAGTCACGGCGTTTATTATCTGCAACGTTTTGTTCATTGCGAAGGCGAGGGGTTTTCAGATAACCGCGTATTTGTGATTAACGGTCGGGCGGTTGCGGCAATGCGCAGACGCGGAAAATTCTGGCTCAATAACGTTGCCCGTGGCGCGAGCTGCGAGCTGATTGATTTGGAGCCCGAAATGGTCGATTTGGCCGTTAAAGCGACGACTGCATTAGCCATGGATTATGCCGGCGTCGATATTATTCGGGATAGGGACGGACGTTGCACGATTATTGAAGTTAACAGCATACCGGCATGGAAAGGCCTGGAAAGCGTTTGCGATGTCAATATTGCCGGGCTGATGGCGGACGATTTAATCACCCGCAAGATGCACAAAAAAACCGTCGCCGCCTGATGGTTTCGCCAAAGCAGCTCAGCGAGCTTTATCGGCAAGCCTGCGAGGTTGACGTGCAGGCGTTTAAGCCCGGCAATGTCAGTGTTTATGCAGAGGGTCATGACATGACCGTAGCCGATTTCAGAGCTAGCGCCGAGGTCAGTGCGGAGCCTCTTTGCAATCCCGATTACTCCTTGGGCGAGAAAATTTATTACGCCGTCAAAGCAACGCGTGAGGCAGTAGGATGCAACACCAATTTAGGTATTATTTTGCTTTGTGCGCCATTAATTGAGGCAATCAATTGTCAACACTCGGAGTTAACGCTAAGACAAGCGGTCAGCAAGGTTATTTCCGAGACAACGGTAGAAGATGCCGATTGGGTTTTTAAGGCCATAACACTAGCATCGCCGGGCGGTTTGGGCAGCTCCGATCAACAGGATGTTAATGAAAAAGCCTCGGTTACATTGACTGAGGCGATGAAAATAGCCAGCACAAAAGATCGTATTGCGCTCCAATACACAACTGATTATCAAGATATTTTTAATTTCCTACTTTTAAGGTATAATGCCAGTCTTGATCGATGGGGTGACAGGAATTGGGCCGCGGTGTCAGCGTATGCTGATATGCTGAGTCAATTTCCAGATAGTCATATCGAAAGGAAATACGGAGATCAGTACTCTGAGATGATAGCTACCAAAATGGCTCAGCTCAGTGAGGAGCTGTCTAAAACTGATAATCCTGAGCAAATAGAGCCATTGCTTTTTTGTCTGGATCAGGAGCTTAAGATTTATGGTATAAATCCGGGTACTACAGCCGACATGATTGTGGCGACAGTATTAACGGCATTTTTAGAGGATCTTAATCAGTAACAATACTGTTACTAATAGGGCTTCAAAAGGAATTTGTTAAAAACAAATAAGGGGACATTAACAATGTCGATAGTAGATTCAATTTTTTCATTTTTTTCTTCACAGGGGATAATAAGCATGGCTAAGATTAATAAATTATGCGTTGGCGAATCTTTAGTTGGTGAAGGCAACGAAGTTGCTCACATCGATTTGATGGTTGGACCACGTGGTTCAGCTGCTGAAACAGCGTTTGCAAACTGCTTAACAAACAACAAAGACGGCTTTTCTAGCTTGTTAGCTGTTGTTGCACCTAACTTGATGGTAAAACCTTCAACTGTTATGTTCAACAAAGTAACAATCAAAGGCGCAAAGCAAGCTGTTCAAATGTTTGGCCCCGCACAACGCGGTGTTGCTATGGCTGTTGCTGATTGTGTAGAAGACGGCACAATCCCTGCTGCTGAAGCTGATGATTTATTCGTATCAGTTGGTGTATTCATTCACTGGGCTGCAGAAGACGATGCTAAAATCCAACAATACAACTACGAAGCTACTAAAGAAGCTCTGAAACGTGCTGTTGCCGGTACTCCTACTGCTGCTGAAGTTGTTGCTGCTAAAGGTACTGCTGTACATCCATTTGCTGCTAACTAAGTTTTATTTAGTTATCAAGAATGGTAAAAATACCCCGGTTTAATGGGGTATTTTTTTGCCTGAAATTTCAGCAATATCTTCAGATTTAATAGTGCGTGAGTGCAACGCACTGGCAACAAGCGCTTGATGAATTCCCGCCTTATCCAAAAGTACGCAATCCTGTTTATTTCTTATACCGCCTGCGGCGATAAAATTCTTGTCCGGATATTGCCTGCAAAACTCAGTTAGTTTGTTCAGGTCGGGACCATGGTTGCTGCCTACGCGCTCCAGCGTCATGATGATGATATTTTCCGGCCAAAAAGTGGGATCTGAAAAAAGACTAGGCGCGCCCAAAGCATTGGCATTTGAATAATCCAGCGAAAGAATAAAGTTGTTTTTATAGGCTTTGATTTCTGAAATGGTTTCATTTCGATAAGACTCACTGCCCAAAACAGGCAGAGTGTTGCCGGGAAGCTGTGCGTCCTCGTCATATTTTTGATAACCCTTGTCTATCCAGAATGTTATTTGCGGGAAACGAGTCAGCACGTCGGTTATTAAATGATTATGGCTGCCTTGACCGGTAATCGCATTCAGGTCTGCAATATAGAAGGTATCAAACTCATAAACACCCAGGAATGCTTCAATAACCTGAAAAATATCAGATGATTTGCACAAGTCAGTGTTAATGGGTTGATAGTGCTCGCGATGGCCTTGTTTGGCGTGAACGACGACGCCGTCTTTTAAATCTATTACCGGGATTATTTTCATGAAGCGGGATTTGCTGGTGATACAATATAACGTTTATTTTATAGCTGTTTATTGAATATTGTGAAAATTCTGGTGTTCGAGTATATCACTGGCGGCGGCTTTAATAAGCAGGCGTTGTCGGATTCATTGGCAGAGGAAGGGAGGTTGATGCGCAATGCATTGCTCGATAACCTGACCCGATTAAACCAAACCCGGTCAAACCGTCTCGAAATCACAGTCATGGTGGATTGGCGACTTAACGATTCAGCCAGCATGACGGGCATAAATACCGTCATCATCAGGCCTGAGCATGATATTACGGAAGAATTTGCGCGACTGGTTAAGCAATGCGATCTGGTATGGCCGATAGCGCCGGAGTTTGACGGTATCTTACAAAATCTGTGTCAAACGGTTGAATCTTTAGGCAAGATATTACTGACCTCACCTGCAACGGCCGTTGCTATTGCCGGTAACAAACTCAAGACTTATGAGCGGCTCAACCGGCATCATATAGCCGCCGTTCCTACTCGGATATTTGAAAATACGTACTCTCCTGGTGAGTGGATGGTTAAACCGGTTGATGGCGTGGGTTGTGCAGACAGCTATGTCCTTACCACTCGGCAGGACTTTGAGCGGATGGCTACACAAAAAGGCCACGACTGCATGGATGCAGGAGGTAGAGCAATGCAGGGAGCAATTGCCGAATATGTCATACAGCCGCATCTTCAAGGCGCAAAAACCAGTCTTTCGTGTTTATTCAAGCAAGGCCGCGGCTGGTTAGTGTGTGCCAATTTGCAGCGTTTTGAGTTCATCAAACAGCAATATCACTTGACAGACATCGTGGTGAATCACCATCCCGACCTTGGCCGGTATCAGCCATTGATTGATAAAATAGCCCGAGCCTTGCCTGAGTTGTGGGGTTATGTGGGTATCGATTTGATAGAAAGTGATCACGACTGCATGGCCGCGACCGCTCCCGGCAGTCTTGCGGCATTCCCTCCATCCATGGAGGTCAGATCAGGAGGTACGACCCCATGGACGGGGAGGTAGAATCGCGTCTGGAACAGCGATCGAGAGCAATGCAGGGAGCAATTGCCGACGACTGCATGGATGCAGGAGGTAGAGCAATGCAGGGAGCAATTGCCGAGACATGGGTGCTCGAAATAAATCCCCGCCTGACCACTTCGTTTGTCGGTATATACGATGCTTTAGGTATCAATATTGCCGAGGCTGTTTTGCAGTTAGTGCATGGCGAGCCGATACTCAACCCGGCTTACAACAGGCCCATTACCGTTCAAGCAAAACAGGAAGCTCATGCAAGCTAATATTATCGGTTGGGACATAGGCGGTGCTCATGTCAAAGCGGCGGCAATCAATAGCGCCGGTGAGATTATCGCCGTTTATCAGCAACCGTGTCCGTTATGGAAGGGACTGGACCAACTGCAACAGGCTGTAACCGCAATTATGCAGGAGCTACCCGACTCAAATCTTTGTCATGCCATGACCATGACTGGTGAGCTGGTTGATTTGTTTGATAATCGGGATGATGGCGTCAAGCAAATCATTCAAACCATGACCGATCTGTTGCCGGGATCGGAAATGCTGGTTTTTGCCGGCCAGGAAGGCTTCCTGAAATCCACGCAGGTTGAAGTCAGTCATTATGCGTCCATCGCCTCCGCCAACTGGCTGGCGAGCGCCTCATTTGCCGCGCAAAAGCTGGGTAACGGGCTTTTTGTCGATAGCGGCAGCACTACTACGGACATACTCTTGCTCAATGACGGGCAAGTGCTGGCGGAAGGCTACACCGATTACCAGCGTTTACTATCTCAAGAGTTGATTTATACCGGTATCGTCAGAACCGCCGTGATGGCCGTTACGCAAACAGCACAGGATCAAGGCCAAAAAATAGGCCTGATGGCCGAGTATTTCGCCACCATGGCCGATGTCTATCGGGTCACCGGCGAACTCAATGAGATACATGACCAAACCGATACGGCGGATGGCGCGGAAAAAACAGTTCTCGCCAGCGCCAAGCGGTTATCGCGGATGATAGGTTGCGATTTTTATCCCGAGGAACTACCGCGCTGGCAACAATTTGCCGAAAACATCCGTGGCCAGCAAATACAGCAAATACAACGCGGCTGCGAAACCCGGTTATCCCAACATGAGCTTTTGCAAGACAGCCCACTGATCGGCGCCGGGGTAGGGCGATTTCTGGTTGAACAGGTTGCATTGAACTTAGATCGTCCTTACCTGGATTTTTCCGATTTATTTCCGGTAGCCGCAATTCAGTCAGGCATGACTACAGCGGATTGCGCTCCTGCCGCTGCTGTAGCTTATTTAGCCGCAAAAATGAATTCCAAAGGCGGTTAAAAAATTTACTTAGCAATATCGATTCGATACTTAATTAATTGTGATAAAATAGCCTTTTTTGTCAACATTAATAAATGTTTACAGGCTCTATGGAAAAAGTTGATGTATTTGATCTGATCGAGCGGATGTCAGCGCTGATTCGGTCTGAAGAACGTAAAAAATGTACTGAATTAGGCTTGCAACCTGTCCATTTGCAGGTCATGGACTATTTGTCTCGCTGCAACCGTTATAGCGACACCCCGGCAGCGCTTACCAATTATTTGGGCATGACCCGTGGTACCGTATCCCAAACTTTACAGTTGCTGGAAAAAAAGGGCTACATTAAAAAAACAGCTGATGTAAATGACCGGCGCATGGTGCATCTTAGCCTTTTGACGGAAGGCGACACTATCTTGAATAAAGCCCGCCCGGAAGATTTATACAGTCAAGCCTCGGCAATCTTTAACGAAAATGAAAGCCAGGAAAACGTTTTTGTTAACGCACTGACCGCACTGCAAAAAGCCAACAAATCCCAATCATTCGGGCTTTGTAAAACGTGCAAATATTTCACCAGAACGTCGGATGGTTTTTTTTGCGGCTTGACCAAAGAACAGCTTAGCCAAAGCGATAGTGAGAAAATATGCCAGGAGCATACCGTTTGTTGATGGTTGTATCCATTGCCTGCGTGGATGTGGCTGAGCAACGGCATAAAAAAGAAGAGCAAAAAAATCTCAAGAATCTGTGTACTAGACACATGATTGACTGAATTTTTTTCAGGAAACTGCTAGGCTTACAGGGTTGCCTTAATTTTTCAGAGAATAACGTGGAAGAAGATTTAACCACTGATTTAGTCGCGTTACAAAGCCATTTAGAAACCCTGTTTAAGCGTGTTCAGCAAAACAGCGCTACTTTACAGAAGTTTCGGGCGTTCGAAATAAGATTACTCAAGCTCAATTCCTTACCGGATACCATCGACCACCTGCTTGGAGAAGCTAAAAACTATTTTGATCTTGATATGATCAGCTTGTGCCTGATCGACGAAACAGGTGAAATAGCAAAAACGCTTATTGATAATGGTTACCCGTGCAACTCAAAAAACGGCTTAATGCTGCTGGATAGTGACACGTCTATAAAATCAACCGCCATTCAACCCTATATTGGCGTTTATGAAAATAGCCAATGCACTGACTTTTTCCCGCATATTGAAAAACAACCCGCCAGCGTTGCCATTACGCCCCTAACTCGCCGGAGCAAATACCTGGGGACTTTAAATCTCGGCAGCTATCAGCCGGATAGATTCGCCGATAATATGGCTACGGATTTCATTGAACACCTCAGTTCTGTCATTAGCGTGTGCCTGGAAAATAATCTTCACGTCGAAGAGATAAAACGAATCAGTTATATCGACGTATTAACCGGGGTTAACAACAGACGGTTTTTGGAACAGCGCATCGGCGAAGAATTGAAGCGCAGTCAACGCAATGCAGAGCCGTTATCTTGCCAGTTTTTTGATATAGATTTCTTCAAGCCAGTCAATGATAAGCATGGTCATCAGGGTGGTGACCTGGTTTTGTCTCTGGTAGCCGCCACCATAAAACACCAATTAAGAGACAATGACGTATTTGTCCGTTACGGCGGAGAAGAGTTTGTCGCGTTATTGTCGAATACCGATGAGGCCAAGGCCCTGGAAACTGCCGAACGAGTACGCAAAGCGATTCAGACGCTGGTGATTGCAGTTAATGATATTTCCGTCTCGGTTACCGTTTCTATCGGTGTGTCAACTTACGTGCCGGACGGTACCTCTATTTCAATAGACGGTGAAATCGCTACCCGCTTGGTGAAATCAGCCGATTCCGCCTTGTACAGAGCCAAACATAATGGCCGGAATCGTGTGGAAAATGGTGGGATTGTTACAGATAAACAAGCGTTATAAATAAACGACTAACCACGAAGACACGAAGACCACGAAGTTATTACATCGATTTTTCTTCGTGGTCTTCGTGTCTTCGTGGTGAATGCTTACCCCTTCAGCGCTTTCAATACCGCCTGCATAGTCGCATTGGCATCGCCAAACAACATGCGGGTGTTTTCCAGTACGAATAACGGATTACCCACACCGGCATAGCCTGACGCCATGCTGCGTTTAAGCACGACGGTGGTTTCACCTTTCCAGCATTCCAGCACCGGCATACCGGCAATCGGGCTGTTCGGATCATCCAGCGCTGACGGATTGACGATGTCGTTGGCGCCGATCACGATGGATACGTCAACATGCGCCCAATCTTCATTGATTTCGTCCATTTCATAAACGATGTCGTAAGGCACTTTGGCTTCGGCTAACAGCACGTTCATGTGACCGGGCATTCGTCCCGCAACCGGATGGATGCCGAAACCGACTTTCTTGCCTTTATCGCGCAACAGTTTGGTGATTTCATTAACGGTGTGCTGAGCTTGCGCAACCGCCATGCCGTAGCCTGGAATGATCATGATGTTTTTTGCATCCAGCAATAATTGTGCGGTTTCTTCAGCGCTGATCGGCGTAACTTCACCTTCAACGACTGCGGCTTCGCCACCTGAACCGGTGCCAAAACCACCGGCAATAACGCTGATAAAGTTGCGATTCATCGCGCGGCACATGATGTAACTCAAGATCGCGCCGCTGCTGCCGACCAACGCGCCGGTCACAATCAACAAATCGTTGCTTAACATAAAACCGGTTGCCGCCGCCGCCCAGCCTGAATAGCTGTTGAGCATGGACACCACCACCGGCATATCAGCGCCGCCGATAGCCATGACCATGTGTATGCCGAACACCAGCGCAATCCCCGTCATAATCCATAAAGGTAAAGAACCGCCGCCGTTTTCCGTTTGTTGTAAAAACATCCAACCCAGAACGATGGCTGCAACCAGTAAACACAGGTTTAACCAATGACGACCCGGCAATAACAGCGGTTTGCCGCTGATACGTTCGCTGAGTTTGCAAAAAGCAATCACCGAACCTGAAAAAGTAACGGCTCCGATAAGAATACCGATGTAAATTTCTATTTCATGGATGTTTTTTCTACACCGACCAGGCTGATAGAGCTGTCCATAAAATTGGCATAACCCACCAACACGGCAGCCATACCCACCAAGCTGTGCATGATGGCGACCAGTTCCGGCATTTGCGTCATTTCGACTTTTAATGCAGCTCTAGCGCCAATAGCGCCGCCGATCAGCAAGGCAACCATTAAAATAGCGTACGAGGTAACCGATGCGCTTAATGCGGTAGCGATGATGGCAATCGCCATGCCCAACATGCCGTAATAATTGCCCTTGCGGGCGGTTTCCTGGTTGCTTAACCCACTCAAGCTAAAAATGAACAGAATGGTGGCGACGATGTAAGACATCGTGACTAAACTATGGGACATCATATTCTCCTTGTTATTTTCTGAACATTTCTAACATACGGCGAGTGACTAAAAAGCCACCGGCAATATTGATAGATGCAATGAGTATCGCCAATCCGGCAAGGATGCTGATATTCTGGTCCTGAGCGGAAACCTGTACCAGAGCGCCGATCACAATAATGCCGCTGATGGCGTTGGTTACACTCATAAGCGGGGTATGCAGCGATGCCGAGACATTCCATATCACCTGATAACCGATGAAACACGCCAGCACAAACACGGTAAAGTGCGTCATGAACGAAGCAGGAGCGACCGACCCGATGCCGAACAGAACCAATCCGGCGATAACTAACGGCATAAACTGCTTAATCACGCTTGGTTTTTGCTGTTCCTGTGCCGCTGAATAAGCGGGCGCTTCGGTTTGCGGGGCAGGGGCTGCGGAGAGCTTGGGCGGTGGTGGCGGCCAAGTGATCTTGCCTTCCTTAATGACCGTGGTGCCGCGTATCACCTCATCGT